>C688J18823_10000112_pt1 | contig 41887 bp, 29 predicted proteins | sample HopSoiMetagenom1_FD_18823 | JGI IMG/M metagenome (IMG submission 18823)
CGATATATGATAATGTCAAGTTGTTATCTAAGTATCGTCAAGTTATCTAAGTCTCGAATTCATTCTAGAAAAGATATATGTTTATGGAAACATATCGAAAATATAGCAATTTTATAAGATAACTGTATTGAACACTCTGCTATATCAAAAATGAAGCTATAAGTGAACATGAAAAAAGAATTCTTGATCTTGACATTAATAATCATATAGTCTATAATATGACTATAGAATAATCGAATACAGGTACCTTTGGTACAATTTAGAGATCGGGTTTAGTTGAATTGTAAGTTATACTGCGTATGCCTTATATATTCCTTTTGGACAACCCTCTCAACAACCTACAACGAAGGAAGAGTGACATCTCTCTTTCTTCTCGAGAAAAAAAAACATTTATTTTTATGATAGATCTTAAAAAGATAAAACAGTTCATTACATTGGTTATCAATCGAATCAGAGAGGTTATCAATCGAATCAGAGAGGTTATCAATCGAATCAGAGAGGTTATCAATCGAATCAGAGAATTCTTTTCTGATTTGAGGGGGGTTCTTTTGCGGCTTCAAGAATCGCAAAAAAAAATCTTTAGTGGGTTGAAAATAAGGGAAAGGGAGGAAAAAATAAAAATGTTTTTGGAAGAACTTCTATTTCAAATAGAAGAACTTTTAAAACAACTTCTTTTATCGATAGAAAAACTTTTTTTTGAAATACTAAAGATTTGCTATAGAATCCTCGATAATTTTTCTAATGTTTTAGATCGATGGTATAGTTTTCTCTATTATTTCGATCTAACGATGTTTTGCGAACAAAACAAGATAATACTCTATTGGTCAATCCGCCTTGGGGATCTCATTACGGTTGCTTTGAGAATAATAGACACCTTTGAGATTCTGATAGAATATTCTTATCAAATAGTAAAAAATTTCACTTTTTTTATACTAATGCTTTCCAAAAAGCAGTACACTAGTTATGCGTTACAACGTCTAGTTTTGAGGGTAGCTATTTTGTCTCCGTATTTAAGCTATTTTCTCAACCTAGTTTACCGTTGGAATCACTTGTATAGTCATATAGATTTCTATTTTCTATTAGATTTGCAAAGTGCTGGGTATCCAGCAAGGCTTATAGATTTCATTTTTTTTACACATAAAGCTGTTTCGTTTTATGTTCTTTTTTGGTTCCACCAGAAGATTACCTCTGGCTTGATACATATGATTGATATGAATATAGGTTTTCAGATCCTAAAACAATTATATGTATTCTATCAAGCCATCGCTGGAAAATTTCGAGATCTAGTAAATAAAAAAGATATAACAAAAGAAGACAAAGAGAAACAAGACAAAGAGAAAGATTCTCAAAATCAAAATGAAGAGTGAGACCTATGCCCTATTCAATAGATTCTATCTCTTTTGAATAGGGGATATTGTCTCTTTCTCTTTTGAATAGGGGATATTGTCTCTTTTTTTGTATTTCTTATGTTCGAATCGTGAGGGTCAGACCTATCCCCTATTCAATAGGGGGTATGGTTTGTTTTTTTTTATGTTTGTATTTATTATTTATGATATAGTAATTGTGTTATCAAGAGCTAATAGTAAATAGTTAATAACTAGGATCCCAGTAGTTTAGGAAAGACTTCTGAGAAATGCACAATTTGTGTTCTGAGAGCCCGCTTAGCTCAGAGGTTAGAGCATCGCATTTGTAATGCGATGGTCATCGGTTCGATTCCGATAGCCGGCTTTTTTCTCTATTTTTTTTTTTTTGACAGAAGGGATAATCTCTTTTTATTTTAGGAAAATAATAGGTAGTTCCTTTTTTGTAGAACAAATGAAGAAAATAACCGCCTTTTTTATTTATAATTCTATACATTATAGAAGAGAATTCAATTCGGATACTGATAGAATCTTTCCAATTCTTCTTTGTACTACACTATTTGTAGTACAATACTTTAAGTAGATTTCACTTCATTTCTAATATTTTTAATATTTCTCATTTATATTTTTGTAGTACAATACTTTAAGTAGATTTCATTTCTAATATTTTTAATATTTCTCATTTATATTTTACATTTTTAAAAGGAGTTTTTATGTCACGTTACAGAGGGCCTCGTTTCAAAAAAATACGCCGTCTGGGGGCTTTACCCGGACTAACCAGTAAAGAGCTTACAGTTGGAAGCGAACTATCGAGCTCCACTCAAAAATCGCAATATCGTATTCGTTTAGAAGAAAAACAAAAATTGCGTTTTCATTATGGTCTTACAGAACGACAATTGCTTAAATACGTTCGTATCGCTGGAAAAGCAAAAGGGTCAACCGGTCAAGTTTTACTACAATTACTTGAAATGCGTTTGGATAACATACTTTTTCGATTGGGTATGGCTACGACTATTCCTCAAGCCCGTCAATTAGTTAACCACAGACATGTTTTAGTTAATGGTCGTATAGTAGATATACCAAGTTATCGTTGTAAACCTGAAGATATTATTACAGCCAAGGATGAACAAAAATCTAGAACTCTGATTCAACATTCTCTTGAATCACCCCCCCGCGAAAAATTGCCAACCCATTTGACTCTTGATCCATTGCAATATAAAGGATTAGTCAATCAAATAATAGATAGTAAATGGGTTGGTTTGAAAATTAATGAATTGCTGGTTGTAGAATATTATTCTCGTCAGACTTAAACCTAGTTAAAATAACAAGAATTTTGATCCGAGTATTTTTCCCCATTCGTGTATAGAAGTGGGTATAGGAAAATTGTTATTCCTTGCCCACTTTATCCACAATTTTCTATATTACATAAACAAATTAGGAATAAAGAATCCATATCAAAGTTGCAATAATGTTATCTATTATTATTTCAAACATTGAGGTCAGTAACATTGATGAACTTGTTAAGGGTGCGGAAAGAGAGGGATTCGAACCCTCGGTAAACAAAAAGCCTACATAGCAGTTCCAATGCTACGCCTTGAACCACTCGGCCATCTCTCCTACATAATGATTATGCCCCTAAACCGAGTGAATAGTGAGGCATTTATATGCCGTTTGCGTAGGCGCACACAAACAATTGAAACTAAAAAAATAGAAATAATTTTTTTTTTGAAAAAAAAACCTACTTCAAGGCCTACCGTAGAATAAAGTTATTTGATTAATAAGTCCATTTTTACGTTATTTCGTACTGTATTGTACAATTCCTTTGTTTGGGGAATTCTTTTATCACGCGATAAAAAATGAAATTATAGAATGGATTGCTACCTATGACTAGATCTCGGATAAATGGAAATTTTATTGATAAGACCTTTACCATTGTAGCCAATATCTTATTACGAATAATTCCGACAACTTCTGGAGAAAAAGAGGCATTCACTTATTACAGAGATGGTGCGATTTGATTATTCTTATTATTTTTTTACCGATCTCAGTCTTAGGAGAAAGATACATTCTTCAGAGAGAAATAAAAAAATTTTGAAAAAAAAACAAAACAACCTACGCTGGCTGAAGGTGAAGTTTGGAAATAAAACGATTAATCCCTTCTGTCGTGTATTCCCGATTAATGCAGCCTTAATATGCTATATGCTTCAATTTTAGGTTTCTAGTATTAAGCGAAAGGTTATACCTATATATACCTATGTATGGGGTTAGGTTAATCCTACTCCACTAGTACCAATAGGCGGCATGGGGGAAGAAGCACTACGCTAGGGAATCAACAACAGGGGAAAACTTTGTCAAAAAATCCTTCCTTTCTTATCGGGATCGGGACTAAATAGAATGGTTGGGACAATAAACATCCATCTCGTTCGTATTTTGGATACCCGTATAACCATCGAAGACTGTTGAAGTGACTAATTCCGGGAAATGAAGCGGCGTTGAGGACAAAGAAATTGTTGAAGTTACTATTTATCCAGTATTAACTTACTAAATGTTAATAAAAGATCCTTTACAGAAAGGTTGGCTAGAGATTTCGTGTAAAAACACTAGTCCCGCACAGTTGATAATGAGAATATTGCAATCTTTTTTGATTGGATTCCATGTATGTTTATCATTATCCACATAAAGGAGGAGCCGTATGAGATGAAAATCTCACGTACGGTTCTGGAACGGAGATTCTTTGAACCGAATGACGACCGTAACGGATGTCGGCTCAATCTGAAGGAAATTATGCGGAAGCTTTACAGAATTATTATGAGGCTATGCGACTGGAAATTGATCCCTATGATCGAAGTTATATACTTTATAACATAGGCCTTATCCACACAAGTAACGGAGACCATACAAAAGCTTTGGAATACTATTTTCGGGCACTCGAACGAAACCCTTTCTTACCTCAAGCTTTTAACAATATGGCCGTGATCTGTCATTACGTGCGACTATCTCCACTATAGAAAGAAAAAAGAAAAGAACCTCCACTAATAGTAAGAAATACTAGACAAAGAAAGAAAAATAGGCTTTGTACATATATATCGTTCGAAACAACGATTTTTATGAGCTGTAGCAAAGAAAGAAACTTCATAGAAGTAAAAATATGAAGAAATAGAATATCTATATATGCCTATATACTTTTTTTCTATGGATAAAAGATCTAATTGATAGAGGAAGCACCGTAAAGATCTATTAACAAGGTTTTTGGCCGATATAACAAGAACTGCTTACTTAACTTATATGATGATAGATTAGGAATCAACTTATGTAATTAAGTTTATCCCCTAAGGTTTTGAGCAGCGGTGTAGTATCAGATCCCAAAGATAGTAAGTCTTTTCTTATGAAGAAAAGTCTTTCTCAAAGATTCTATAGAAATCGATATATCATATATGATATATATGAAATCGAGATAGTTACCTTTCAGAAATTTTGAATAAGAGCATTAATTTGAATGTCGATGCTTTATTCTTAAGAAGGTAGGAGAAAAGATAAAACTAAAAACAAAGGATTCAATTGAATTATTAATCCAAATTCAAGTTTGAAACTCATGTAATTAAACTCTTTTCTTGTTATTCACTCCAGAAAAAATGGAAGATCAAAAGAATTGACTGTTGAGCCGTATGAGTCAGGAAACTCTCAAGTACGGTTCTAAGGGAAGGATTTTACTCACCTATTCCGACCGCGGAGAACAGGCCATTCGACAGGGAGATTCTGAAATTGCAGAATCTTGGTTTGATCAAGCTGCTGAATATTGGAAACAAGCTATAGCCCTTACCCCCGGTAATTATATTGAGGCACAGAATTGGTTGAAGATCACAGGGCGTTTTGAATAAGAACAGTCTTTTTATTATTCTCTTTTTTTTTTGATTCTAATTCTCATATTCTTCTCTATATTTTATTCTCTATTTTATTCTCTAATAGAGAATAAAATATAGAGAGAATCCATTATATATATTGAATATTGAATTTTTTAGAGTTTCTTGTCTCCATCAGTCAAATAAAAGGGTCCGTTGAGCGCCTCACTGCTATGTCATAATAGATCTGAACACTTGCCCCGGATTCACTTCCGGATCATAATTGTTCTAGTGAATAACTAAAGAAAATATAGAATAGATAGATGGGAGATATTCAATATAAACATCTATCATAAGTTCACTAATTATGTTTTATGTTGGCGGGTCTCTTTGTATGTGTTGTCCGGAAAGAGGAGGACTCAATGATTATTCGTTCGCCGGAACCTAAAGTCAAAATTTTGGTAGATAGGGATCCCATAAAAACTTCTTTCGAGCAATGGGCAAAACCCGGTCATTTCTCAAGAACAATAGCTAAGGGACCTGATACTACTACTTGGATCTGGAACCTACATGCCGATGCTCATGATTTCGATAGCCATACTAGTGATTTAGAGGAAATTTCCCGAAAAATCTTTAGTGCTCATTTCGGCCAACTCTCCATTATCTTTCTTTGGCTGAGTGGCATGTATTTCCATGGTGCTCGTTTTTCCAATTATGAAGCATGGCTAAATGATCCTACTCACATTCGACCTAGTGCCCAGGTGGTTTGGCCTATAGTAGGCCAAGAAATATTGAACGGTGATGTAGGCGGAGGTTTCCGCGGAATACAAATAACCTCTGGTTTTTTTCAGATTTGGCGAGCATCTGGAATAACTAGTGAATTACAACTCTATTGTACTGCAATTGGTGCGTTGGTCTTTGCAGCCTTAATGCTTTTTGCTGGTTGGTTTCATTATCACAAAGCTGCTCCAAAATTGGCTTGGTTTCAAGATGTAGAATCCATGTTGAATCACCATTTGGCAGGTCTACTAGGACTTGGGTCTCTTTCTTGGGCTGGGCATCAAGTACATGTATCTTTACCAATTAACCAATTTCTAAATGCTGGAGTAGATCCCAAAGAGATCCCACTTCCTCATGAATTTATCTTGAATCGGGATCTTTTGGCTCAACTTTATCCAAGTTTTGCTGAGGGAGCAACCCCATTTTTTACCTTGAATTGGTCAAAATACGCGGACTTTCTTACTTTTCGTGGAGGATTAGACCCACTAACTGGTGGTCTATGGCTGACTGATATTGCACATCATCATTTAGCTATTGCAATTCTTTTTCTCATTGCGGGTCATATGTATAGAACTAACTGGGGTATTGGTCATGGTATAAAAGATATTTTAGAAGCCCATAAAGGTCCATTTACAGGCCAGGGTCATAAAGGTCTATATGAGATCTTAACAACGTCATGGCATGCTCAATTATCTATTAACCTAGCTATGTTAGGCTCTTTGACCATTGTTGTAGCTCACCATATGTATGCTATGCCTCCTTATCCATACCTAGCTACTGACTATGGTACACAACTGTCATTGTTCACACATCACATGTGGATTGGGGGCTTTCTCATAGTTGGTGCTGCTGCACATGCAGCCATTTTTATGGTAAGAGACTATGATCCAACTACTCGATACAACGATCTATTAGATCGTGTTCTTAGACATCGTGATGCAATCATATCACATCTCAACTGGGTGTGTATATTTTTAGGCTTTCACAGTTTTGGGTTGTATATTCATAATGATACCATGAGTGCTTTAGGGCGCCCTCAAGATATGTTTTCAGATACCGCTATACAATTACAACCTATCTTTGCTCAATGGATACAAAATACCCATGCTTTAGCACCTGGCACAACAGCCCCTGGTGCAACAACAAGCACCAGTTTGACTTGGGGCGGTGGTGATTTAGTGGCAGTGGGCGGCAAAGTAGCTTTGTTACCTATTCCATTAGGAACTGCAGATTTTTTGGTACATCATATTCATGCATTTACAATTCATGTGACGGTATTGATACTCCTAAAAGGAGTTCTATTTGCTCGTAGCTCACGATTGATACCGGATAAAGCAAATCTTGGTTTTCGGTTCCCTTGTGATGGCCCTGGAAGAGGGGGGACATGCCAAGTATCCGCTTGGGATCATGTCTTCCTCGGATTATTTTGGATGTACAATGCAATTTCTGTAGTAATATTCCATTTCAGTTGGAAAATGCAGTCGGATGTTTGGGGAAGTATAAATGATCAAGGAGTAGTAACTCATATCACAGGAGGAAACTTTGCGCAGAGTTCGATTACCATTAATGGGTGGCTTCGCGATTTCTTATGGGCGCAGGCATCCCAGGTAATTCAGTCTTATGGTTCCTCGTTATCTGCATATGGTCTTTTTTTCTTAGGCGCCCATTTTGTATGGGCTTTTAGTTTAATGTTTCTATTCAGCGGGCGTGGTTATTGGCAAGAACTTATTGAATCCATCGTTTGGGCTCATAATAAATTAAAAGTTGCTCCTGCTACTCAGCCTAGAGCCTTGAGCATTGTACAGGGACGTGCTGTAGGAGTAACACATTACCTTCTGGGTGGAATTGCCACAACGTGGGCATTCTTCTTAGCAAGAATTATTGCAGTAGGATAATGGCTAGGAGGATTTGAAAAGCATTATGGCATTAAGATTTCCAAGGTTTAGCCAAGGCTTAGCTCAGGACCCCACTACTCGTCGTATTTGGTTTGGTATTGCTACCGCACATGACTTCGAGAGTCATGATGATATTACTGAGGAACGTCTTTATCAGAATATTTTTGCTTCTCATTTCGGACAATTAGCAATAATTTTTCTGTGGACTTCCGGGAATCTCTTCCATGTAGCTTGGCAAGGAAATTTTGAGGCATGGGTACAGGATCCTTTACATGTAAGACCTATTGCTCATGCAATTTGGGATCCCCATTTTGGTCAACCGGCTGTAGAAGCTTTTACTCGAGGGGGTGCTCTTGGCCCAGTGAATATTGCCTATTCCGGTGTTTATCAGTGGTGGTATACAATTGGTTTACGTACTAATGAGGATCTTTATACTGGAGCTCTTTTTCTATTATTTCTTTCTTTCATATCCTTATTAGCGGGCTGGTTACACCTACAACCGAAATGGAAACCGAGCGTTTCGTGGTTTAAAAATGCCGAATCCCGCCTCAATCATCATTTGTCAGGACTATTTGGAGTCAGCTCCTTAGCTTGGGCAGGGCATTTAGTCCATGTGGCTATTCCAGGATCCAGAGGAGAATATGTTCGATGGAATAATTTCTTAAGTGTATTGCCTCACCCTCAAGGATTAGGGCCACTTTTTACAGGTCAGTGGAATCTTTATGCTCAAAACCCCGATTCTAGTAATCATTTATTTAGTACTTCGCAAGGCGCGGGAACTGCCATTCTAACACTTCTCGGGGGATTCCATCCTCAAACGCAAAGTTTATGGCTTAGCGATATGGCCCATCATCATTTAGCTATTGCAATTCTTTTTCTCATTGCTGGTCATATGTATAGAACTAACTTCGGGATTGGGCACAGTATAAAAGATATTTTAGAAGCGCATATTCCTCCGGGGGGTAGATTGGGGCGTGGACATAAGGGTCTTTATGACACAATAAATAATTCAATTCATTTTCAATTAGGCCTTGCTCTAGCCTCGTTAGGGGTCATTACTTCTTTGGTAGCTCAACACATGTACTCTTTACCTGCTTATGCCTTTATAGCACAAGACTTTACTACTCAAGCTGCGTTATATACTCATCATCAATACATTGCAGGATTTATTATGACAGGGGCTTTTGCTCATGGAGCTATCTTTTTTATTAGAGATTACAATCCTGAACAGAATGAGGATAATGTATTGGCAAGAATGTTAGAGCACAAAGAAGCTATCATATCCCATTTAAGTTGGGCCAGCCTATTTCTGGGGTTTCATACTTTGGGACTTTATGTCCATAATGATGTCATGCTTGCTTTTGGCACTCCGGAGAAACAAATCTTGATCGAACCTATATTTGCCCAATGGATACAATCTGCTCATGGTAAAACTTCATATGGTTTCGATGTACTTTTATCTTCAACGAATAGTCCGGCGCTCAATGCGGGGCGAAGCATATGGTTGCCGGGTTGGTTAAATGCTATTAATGAGAATAGTAATTCTCTATTCTTAACAATAGGGCCTGGAGACTTCTTGGTTCATCATGCTATTGCTCTTGGTTTACATACAACTACATTGATCTTAGTAAAAGGTGCTTTAGATGCACGTGGTTCCAAGTTAATGCCGGATAAAAAGGATTTTGGTTATAGTTTTCCTTGCGATGGTCCGGGACGAGGTGGTACTTGTGATATTTCTGCTTGGGACGCATTTTATTTGGCAGTTTTCTGGATGTTAAATACAATTGGATGGGTTACTTTTTATTGGCATTGGAAGCACATTACATTATGGCAGGGTAATGTTTCACAATTTAATGAATCTTCAACCTATTTGATGGGATGGTTAAGAGATTATCTATGGTTAAATTCTTCACAACTTATCAATGGATATAACCCCTTTGGTATGAATAGTTTATCAGTCTGGGCGTGGATGTTCTTATTTGGACATCTTGTTTGGGCTACTGGATTTATGTTCTTAATCTCATGGCGCGGATATTGGCAGGAATTGATTGAAACTTTAGCATGGGCTCATGAACGCACACCTTTGGCGAATTTGATTCGATGGAGAGATAAACCTGTGGCTCTTTCCATTGTCCAAGCAAGATTGGTTGGATTAGTCCACTTTTCGGTAGGTTATATATTTACTTATGCAGCTTTCTTGATTGCCTCTACATCAGGTAAATTTGGTTAAATTGATTCTTTATTGTATCTCCAAAAATTTCATCTCTTTGTATGAAGAAGGGGAAACACCTTCTTCTATTTATTTCATCACATCATCTCACATCTAGGATCCCACTTGTATCATTGATACTAATAGGAAATCAATCATCATTGCAATGGGGAAAAGAATCATCCTGGGGAGAGGAAATGAATCATCCTGGGGAGAGGAAATGAATCATCCTGGCACTATAAAAAGAATCGAATGATCATGGCACTAGAAAATCAATCAGCATGGCAATAGCAATACAATCTAAAATAAAAATCAATCATCATGGCAAGAGCAATACAATCTAAAATAAAAATCAATCATCATGGCAAGAGCAATACAATCTAAAATAAAAATCAATCATCATGGCAACGAAAAGTTTGATTGAGAGAGAGAATAAGAGGCTAAAATTGGAACAAAAATATCATTGGATTCGACGATCTCCAAAAAAGGAAATGAGCAAAGCTATCGCGTTAAGTGAGAAATGGGAAATTCAGGCAAAGTTGGAAGCTCTACCGCGTAATAGTGGACCTACACGTCTTCATCGACGTTGTTTTGTGACCGGAAGACCACGAGGTAATTATCGAGACTTTGGATTATCTGGACACGTACTTCGTGAAATGGTTCACGAATGTTTCTTGCCCGGTGCAACAAGATCGAGTTGGTAAGAATAAAAAATTCTCTTCATTTTTTTTATTCATTTTGATGATCCGCGATCATAGGACGGTCCCTTTACCATTCTGTAGAAACGGTTTATTCTATTTGTACAGATATGGTGGAGGGGCACATTCAATCTCTGTTTTCCATTAATTGGAAATTTTTCTTCTTATCGCGGAGTAGAGCAACTTGGTAGCTCGCAAGGTTCATAACCTTGAGGTTACGGGTTCAAATCCCGTCTCCGCACCATTTTTGATCAAAATTGGAATTCATTATTTTATATTCAAAAAAATATATAAATAAATATACTATTCAATACATAAGCAACGGCGGATAGCGGGAATTGAACCCGCGTCTTCTCCTTGGCAAAGAGAAATTATACCATTCAACTATATCCGCATTTTTCTTTTTATTGTACTTTTTATATCATATAAATTCGATTTGTGCAGAGCTGTATTTGATATCTATTAGCAGTGATCAATAAAAGTCGAAATCTAGATCTATTTGATATGGAATAGATTATGGCATATCTATTTTCTATTCAAAATATACGATTTTCTATTCATATTCGTTTTTATTAAGAATTCTTAATATATAGATCTATAGTCTTCTTTTTTTTTCTAGAATAGAATTCTAATTAGTATATTCAATATATATAATATCAATTCTTTTTCTATATTAAGAAAATCATATGAATATTTTAGTTTTACTATATTAATTAAGTATAATTAACTATAAGATAGTATAAGATAGTATAAGATAGTATAAGATATAAGCTTTCCAATAGAAGAAGTTTGACCCCTCCCATTAATAATAATAATGTTTTAGTTTTCTTTATTTATGGGGTCTTCTATATTCCATTTGAATGTGCCTCACAACCCGAAAGAATTCAGGGGGAGGGGTCATTTCGTTTTTTGATCTAGAATGAATAGTTTCAAGAGATGAGAGAATTCAGAATACCCACTAGAAATACTAATCCAATCCATAATGATGTACCGGAAAATACAACATTTTTGTTACTTGACCAACCATCAGGAGAAGCAAATACAACAGGTACACTAATTAATAAAATGGATGAAGTAACAATTAATGCAAAAACAGCTAATTGAAAAGCAATAGTCATGTTTAAAATCCTCTAATTTACCAACAAAAGAACTATACCATTTGATCCCCCAACCCCCCTTTTGACCCCTTCTAAAAAAAGAAATCAAAAACACATTATCATTATGGAGGGTTTTATCATGAATCCATTGATTTTAGATGACACCCCCTTCTCGAGGTATGGATCGAGGGGTAGTTTTTTTTTACTTCACAAAAGAGCATGCTGGATCATGCATATAGAATATATACGGATAGAGAACTAGACTAATAGATTCACACTGGATATCTTTATGATAGAAAGGGTATTAATTCGTATGGTCATGTTCTCTTCAGTGGAATCAAGATAAAATAGAAATTAGCTTTTGGAGAGATGGCTGAGTGGTTGATAGCTCCGGTCTTGAAAACCGGTATAGTTCGAAACAAAGAACTATCGAGGGTTCGAATCCCCCTCTCTCCTTTTTCTTGGGGAATGAATTTTTTTATTTTATTGATTTAGGTTGGCTCGGTTTTTGCGAGCTCGGCTAAGTGGTGATATAGCCGAGCCCGAAAAAAGATTAGATATAAATGAATTGAAAAAAAATCTTCAATAGGATCTGATCTGCTCGACTCAACCCAATATGTATACTAAAATCAAAGTGATTCTTACGTCAAGCATTGGATTTCATGTCTCAATTAAGGGGAGTCATGGAAAGAACAGGCTCAAAATCTCTATCAATTCCTTTTTCAAATCCTGCGGCAGCTGCGCGAGCTCTTCCCGCGTGCCATAAATGACCCACGAATAGGAAGAATCCTAGAACAAAATGAGAAGTAGCTAACCAACTTCTAGGAGAGACATAATTGACTGCATTAATCTCTGTAGCTACGCCACCCACGGAATTTAAAGAACCTAAAGGAGCATGAGTCATATATTCCGCGGAACGACGTTCTTGCCAAGGCTGTATGTCTTTTTTCAGTCTACTCAAGTCCAAACCATTAGGACCTCTTAGAGGTTCTAACCAGGGAGCACGCAGATCCCAAAAACGCATAGTTTCTCCTCCAAAAATAACTTCTCCGGTCGGAGAACGCATTAGATATTTACCTAAACCGGTAGGCCCTTGAGCGGAGCCTACATTAGCTCCAAGACGTTGGTCTCTAACTAGAAAAGTAAATGCTTGAGCTTGAGAAGCTTCTGGTCCAGTGGGACCATAAAACTCACTAGGATAAGCAGTATTATTAAACCAGACAAAGCAACAAGCTATAAAACCAAAAACGGCTAAAGCACCTAAACTATAAGATAAGTAAGCTTCTCCAGACCATACTAGTGCACGCCGAGCCCATGCAAAGGGTTTAGTTAAAATATGCCAGATTCCACCAAGTATACAAATGGAACCCAACCATACATGCCCCCCAATTATATCTTCCAAATCGTCCACACTAACAATCCAACCTTCTCCCCCAAAAGGCGATTTTAGTAAATAACCAAATATAATGCTTGGATTAAGGGTTAAGTTGGTAATTTTTCTTACATCTCCCCCTCCTGGAGCCCAGGTATCGTATATACCTCCAAAATAAAAAGCCTTCAATACTAGAAGAAAAGCCCCTAGACCTAACAAAATTAAGTGAATACCTAAAATAGTAGTCATTTTATTTCTATCTTTCCATACATAACCAAAGAATGGAAAAGATTCTTCAAGAGTCTCAGGTCCCAGAAGTGCATGATAAATACCGCCAAAACCCAATACTGCAGAGGAAATTAAGTGAAGTACTCCAGACACAAAGTATGGAAAGGTGTCGATAACTTCCCCTCCAGGACCTACCCCCCAACCTAGAGTAGCTAGATGGGGAAGTAAAATTAAGCCTTGTTCATACATGGGCTTCTCGGGTACGAAATGAGCAACTTCAAATAGGTTCATTGCTCCGGCCCAGAATACTATTAATCCGGCATGGGCTACATGGGCCCCCAGTAGTTTACCGGATAAATTGATAAGTCGGGCATTCCCGGCCCACCAAGCAAAACCAGTAGTTTCTTGGTCACGACCAGTTAAAGCTAAAGTTCCATTAAAGAGCGTTTCCACGTGGTAGAACCTCCTCAGGGAATATAAGGTTTTCATGAGGCTGATCTTGAGCCGCCATCCACGCACGAATACCTTCGTTTAAGAGAATATTTTTTGTGTAGAAAGTCTCAAATTCAGGATCTTCCGCTGCGCGGATTTCTTGAGAAACAAAGTCATAGGCACGTAGGTTCAGGGCCAGACCGACTACTCCAAGAGCACTCATCCATAAACCAGTTACTGGTACAAATAACATAAAGAAATGTAACCAACGTTTATTGGAAAAAGCAACCCCAAAGATTTGGGACCAAAAGCGGTTAGCAGTAACCATTGAATAAGTTTCTTCTGCTTGGGTTGGGTTAAAAGCACGGAATGTATTTGCGCCATCACCATCTTCAAATAAGGTATTTTCTACGGTAGCGCCATGAATAGCGCATAGTAGGGCAGCGCCCAAAACACCAGCAACTCCCATCATATGAAATGGGTTTAATGTCCAATTATGAAACCCTTGGAAAAAGAGAATGAATCGAAATATAGCTGCTACACCAAAACTAGGCGCAAAGAACCAACCAGACTGGCCCAGTGGATAAATCAGGAATACAGAAACAAAAACAGCAATTGGACCGGAGAATGCGATTGCATTATAAGGACGCAATTGAACAGAGCGAGCAAGTTCAAATTGACGTAACATAAAACCTATTAATCCGAAAGCACCGTGAAGAGCAACAAAAGTCCACAGACCACCTAATTGACACCAACGGGTAAAATCTCCCTGTGCTTCAGGACCCCACAGTAACAACAAAGAGTGGGCTAAACTATTAGCAGGAGTTGAGACTGCTGCAGTTAAGAAGTTACAACCTTCCAAATAGGAACTTGCCAATCCATGAGTATACCATGAAGTTACAAAGGTGGTACCCGTGAACCAACCCCCCACGGCAAAATAGGCGCAAGGAAAGAGCAATAGACCGGACCAACCCACAAAAACAAAACGGTCCCTCCGTAACCAGTCATCCATAATATCAAATAAATCATTTTGATCTTTGGTCAATTTACCAAGAGCTATAGTCATAGTGATCCTCCTATTCAACTACTTCCAACCATTTCCGAACACCTCCTAGCATTTTAAGGGATGGAACCTTCGAGTCTTTTTTCATTTTATATAGGATATGATTTCTCGTAGACTGTTCCTTCTTTTCTACTGGGTTTCGAATAGAAAAATTCTTTTTTTGTCGATTTATATCTAATCTAGGTCAAATCCATTAACTTAATTGGGTTATTCCTTTCTATTCTAAAAAAATTCCCTAAGTCATTACTCAAAAATTGTCTTATGACTCATAAAAAATATAAATAAATTTTTTAAAGAACTAGAACTATTCCATAAACAAATGATCGATCGCTTTTATTACTCTCGTTATCAGCAGATCCCCAGACATACTACTCTGCTTTTATCAAATATCAAATAAGATTATTCTTGAATCTTGTTCGTGAAATAAAAAAAATAGTTTTCGAGATTCTTCGAATTTGTATGTCTAGAAAACTACTAGAGGATCCTGATCCTATTTTTCCTTTCTATTTTACATTTCGTTCTTTTATTGTCTTCTTTGTTCTCTTTTTATTTCATTCAGATGAATCAAATTCTCACGTATACCCTTTCTTCCGGATCGAGGTAAGAAATTTGAATATTTTTCTCTATTTATTTTTTTATATATCTGTCATCTTTTTGAATATTCTAGGGAATTTTATTAATAAAATAAGAGATTCTAAGTGAAAGTTTCGTCCATTAATTGCCTTCAAAATCTCGTATGCATAGATATGAAAACCAAATGTTTGATACTCGAAGTAATGATTTGATGGATTTTTCTATTCTTTTTATAGACATATCTGAAAGAAATAATAGAAATCAAATTTGATCTTTTCTTGTATTCGGAAAAAAGATATTTTTAAGTCAAATGACTTGTATGTTGGAACTTAGAATAGAATAAGCCCTTCCACTGGAGGAGAGGAGTACCGTACAATTGATTCCTAGGAACAATAAGATTTTATCCAAAATATCGAGAGATTCTTGCAGAGTTAGAACCAAAAAGGTATTCAAAAGAAAAAAAGAAAGATCCACTGTTCAAATTTCCTTTCTATCCAATTTGAATATCAGAATAGTGTATATAGTTATGATTCAATAGGTTAGGTCCACTTACTTTTTTGAGAATCTTTCCCTTTTTTGATTGGAAGAATTGAAAATAGCAGTATCTGACAATTCAAGGAAATATCACATTCTAAAAAAAGAAAGATATATATATAGAAAAGAATACCATTTCCCTTTCTAACTAGAATGAGTTTACTCTATTCGAATGATAACAACAACTTACATAGAATTGAAATGCTAAATTCGATTTTTTAATGAAATTCCACTATTCCTTAGTTTTTTTATTTTATTACAAACAGAAACTTCTTACAAATATCAAGAATATTTGTATATCTTCCTTCAAATAGGAATACTACTGTTATCATTTTTTGATAAAAAAAAAAAGCCCCTTATTGGATTTGAACCAATGACTTACGCCTTACCATGGCGTTACTCTACCACTGAGTTAAAAGGGCGCCGTTTGAGTAAATTACCGAATACGGGATAAGACAATATGAATATGAGTTTAGTACATCTATTTGTTACTGCATATACTTATTCTATCTATACGAAATCTATAGAAATCTTATTTCTATATGTACTTGATATATGTACATAGATCTATTTTTTCTACATAGCAACTCATTAACGAACAAAAAATTGGATTTACGAGTATAGTGAAAAAAGAATTAATTCATATTGGATTTGATAAATATCAATCGAATTCAATTTTGAAAACCGATTCGAATTGAAGTCATCTTCATCATAACACCAAATGAATTTCATTGATACATGTAAACCTAATTCAAATATTTCCGAATCTTTGATAAATGGATTCTATCCCGTCCCTCAACTCAATTGTTATTTATCTTCATCCTTTTTACTCAATTTCCGGATTCATTCTCGTTTTTTTATTTCCCGACTTAGTGTGAAATAGAAATATACCTAATTCAATTTTCTTAACACTGAATGAAAGTGAAAGAAATAGGGTGTTAATGCCCCCCTGTTCCAGCAAATCAATTATTCCCAGAAAGGATTCTATGTTTATTTTGGTTTCTTTCGTATTACTTCGTTTTATTTTCTATTTTGTTGAATTATAGATTGGTGATTGGAATGAACAACAATTTCGGAATCTAAAGGATGAATCAAAAAATTGTAAGGAATTCTGAAAGATGGGAAGATCCTTCTGATCGAATCATATCATTCTATTGACAATTTCAAAAAACTGTTCATACTATGAACATAGTAGAATGGAGGTCGGGCAAGGATGCCCCCATCGTCTAGCGGTTTAGGACATCTCTCTTTCAAGGAGGCAACGGGGATTCGACTTCCCCTGGGGGTAGGGTACTACGAAAGGAAGTGGATCAGGGAGTATCAAGAAAGACTAAAATTGATTCTTCCTGCCTGGGTCGATGCCCGAGCGGTTAATGGGGACGGACTGTAAATTCGTTGGCAATATGTCTACGCTGGTTCAAATCCAGCTCGGCCCAAAAATATTTATGGATGCACCCTGAAATGATATAACCCATTTGGTGTTCTCTTAAAATCACCAACGGGTTCCCATACATAAGATTAAAATCTCGAGTCCTATGTCTTTTTTCCATATTCCTTACATATTTTAGATTTGGATTTTACAAAATTCCTAATCCGGATATGTAAGTATAAAGTCTAAGGAAAGGGTTAAAGTAAAAAAAAAAAAGACTCTTTTTTTTTTACTTGATTTTTAATCAAGTTGGCAATAACGAACGGATTGCGAGTCATCCGTGTCGATAAAGATAAAGTGCAGACCCATAAAAATATGAATATAGATAGATATAGAAGTCTGCCTCTTTTACAGGAGGGGAAATAGAAAAACAAAGAGTTTGAATGAAATTGTAAGAATATGGATGTATATATACTATACGACTTTTTCCCTGGGATTGTAGTTCAATTGGTCAGAGCACCGCCCTGTCAAGGCGGAAGCTGCGGGTTCGAGTCCCGTCAGTCCCGATGGATACAAATCCAAAAAATATCAATTGATTTCGTATATGAAAGGGAATAAAAAGAACAAAAAAATATCATTTCTAACAGGTATCCCCCTTTTTTATTTCTTTTTTAGTTTAAGGGAAAGGTTTGGACAAAGAAAGAAAAAGGACTTTTTGATTGCATCAGAAAGTCGTTTTTCTTATTTGGTATGGATAAAACATCTTCCGATGTTATACTATTCAATTCTCGACCATGAATTATTTATTTGATAGCTCAGATATTGTTATTCGGATATTGATCCGATTTGATATCATCGAGATCCAATACGATTGAATTTAGTGACGAAATATTTTTCATTTCTATGGGATTAAATCCCGAAGTATTTATTAGAAATTAAAGAGAAAGAAAACATAGAGAATATGGAAGTCAATATTCTGGCATTTATAGCTACTGCACTCTTCATTCTAGTTCCTACTGCCTTTTTACTTATAATTTATGTAAAAACGGTAAGTCAAAGTGACTAATTTTAGTGAAAGATGACTTCTTATTTCTTATCAATGCAATGATTGAATAAAAAAATGAAAAAAAGATTTCTATTTCGGGTTTTTGTTTGAAATAAAATGATCAGACTCCAACCAGTATAATTCTATTCAATCCAGATAATATAGTAGAAAGAAAGAAAATCTATTTCTTTCTACTATTTATCTATTACGGTAGGGTAAAACTAGAATGTTTTACTTAAAAAAAAAGAGGTTGAATAGGGAGGAACCCATCTATACTTTTCTTTTCTCATATGGATATATGGATATCTATCTATAGATATATATGGAATGTAAATTCCATGGCGTCCACATTTTTTCTTTATTTCATCTAAATCTATTCTATTTGTATTGGTTCCAATCAATCTGAAATAATGAAAAAGCAACGCAATTTTTCTTCTTCTTATTTTCATTTTTTGATTTCATATTTTTTTCAGAATCCCTGTAACTAAGAAATAAATAAAAATAAAGAATCTTTTTAGTATTCCAAAATTGAAATTGATTAAATTGAATAGAAATATTCAAAAGAATTCGGTTTGGAATAGTAATCCGTTTCCAATTATCTGTATTCCCGGGACATCAAGATGGCAACAATTTAAATATTTCTTTGATTCAAAGAGTTTTTTTATATATGGAATATATTACACCACTGGAATACAATAGAATTTCTCAATCCAGATAGAATTGCATTTCATTAATTAATTAGTATTAATAAAATAACTAAAATAGTTCAAAACTGGAAGAACCCAGCTAGAAAACAATTGAGACAGTTTGATCCCTTAACTCAATTAGTATTACCTTTAGAGTCCACTTCTTCCCCATACTACAAGGGAAAGGGAAAATGTAAAAACTACCATTAAAGCAGCCCAAGCAAGACTTACTATATCCATGTAAATTATGTCTCCTATCTATATCAATATGAAGAAATTCTTTTCTTCATTCTTTTTTTTTTTTTTTATTGTTTACTAATTTTTCTTGTATTCGTTTTTTTCTTTTTCACTAAAAATTTGATAATATCTTATAATAATAGTGGAATCGCTGGTACAGAGTCAAAAAAGGATTCCATTCCGTCATAACACCATTGACGAAACATCCAATTAGAACATCTAGCAAGTTCTTATCAGATTAGGAGTAGAATTGAAAAATTTTAAGCATAAATAACAAATATCCTTAGAAGTAGGAAGGTAATGAATCATACTAATAGGTATGAATAAAAAAAAAAAAAGACCTATGTTTTATTTTGCCCCCATTTCATTAAGTAAAAAATAAAGAATCAAGAGAAATTCCTTTGCATATTCGTATTTGCATCTGTTAGTTCGATTTGATCTAATCCTTATTGTATCCCGATTCGTTCTGTAAAACAATTGGAAAACAGCCTATTTAATTCGTTTACTATAGATTACACAAAAAGAAAGAGTTTTATTTTTATTAAAATGCAAATCGAATAGAAATTTTTTTTTGAATTGGATTAAATGAAAATGAAATTCATAGTAAAAAAAAGAATAATATGAATATCAAATTAGAACTATTCAAAAAAAAAGAAATCGAATTAGATATTCAATTTCATTAATCTAAGAAATATGGAAAAAATGCAGAAACGTTCATATATTTTATTTTACATAAGTTTGTATAGAAGGTTTTTCTTCAATCCCTTCGCCAACTCAAAATGGAATTCTCTTCCCCGTCCTATCTATCCAATCTAATTCAAGACCCAAGGACACTACAGCAGTAGTAGAGTGAAAAGACTTTTATTTCAAGATTGATCTATTCCTTTTCATTTCACTACTTTAATTAATTTGAATCCGAGACGCAAAGATTTAAAGCATTTTAGATAAAAAATCTAGCGATGCGTAGAATTTTGAATCATACAAGTCTCAAGAACTCTGTACCTACACTTGCTCCCACATGGAAAAATACAAAGTTTCTGTATCAACAAAACGGAAGAAACTTTTTTGATTCTCTTGTCGATCAGGCGACACCCGGATTTGAACTGGGGAAAAAGGATTTGCAGTCCCCCGCCTTACCACTCGGCCATGCCGCCAAAATGATAAAAAAAAATAGATCAGAATATCCCTCCTCTGAAAAAACCAACGTATACCTTTTCAGTGACAAAAGAAAAGTAAAAATTTTGTGACAAATAGTAACCGTTCACTTTCAATTCCGGAAAAATGAAGAAATCTTAATTTCTTAATGAGAAAAAAATCGAAATTGATACATAACAAATGAATATTCTTATTCTAATATATTTTTTTTAGAATCCTTCTCTAGTTCCATTATAACAGGAACTTTGAATATATGTCAACCCCAGAATATCCATTTTCATTGTTACACATTATTGAATCGGGTATCTTCTATGTAATTCTAGATTACAGGGAATTTTCAATAAATTCTCGTACTTTTGTTTTTTTGCCAATTTTTCATTAAATAGATTGATGAACGAATATAAAAAACAAATTAACACAACATATGCTGTCCCGAACAAATAGAACTGCAATAACGTAAGAGACATATTTAGATAGCTATAGCTGAAGTTAGATCTATGCATGTTGAATAATTTTATGCACTGCAATCCTCCAATTCTAAAAAAAGGGTCAAAATATATCTCTTCTTTGTGAATTCTCATTCTTTTTTGAACACTTGAAATGGTAAAAAAGAGTCTATTTTTTCTGATCATTTTATTTTTTATATCTTTCTTTTCTTTCTCTCATGGAGCCAAGCAAATAAAATCCTGAATTTATTTTGGGGGTATCAATCGAATTGGAATATGTAATATCATACTATACTAATAGTATAAATAGAATTCATTTTTTTTTTTAGATTGTTAAAAATACCCCGACCCGAAGTCTAGGCGAAATTGATCAATTTGTTTCCATTGATATTACAAGTTAAATTCGATTTTGTTGTAAATTCTAATTGGAGTATCAAATTTCCTCTTTTCAGAATAGGTATTTCATAGACGGAGTTAGGTAAAATTTCATGTGATTCAGTAAAGTAAAAAGAACATAAATCCCATTCTTGCTAAATCTATTCATGGGATTCGATGAAGAATGACAGCAAATCATGGGATATTTTCTAAAAAAAAGGGGGAAATAAAAAAATGCTAGGGGTTGGGAATGAAGGAATGTCTACACTACCCGGATTGAATCAAATACAATTTGAAGGGTTTTGTAGATTCATTGATCGGGGCTTAACAGAAGAACTTTTTAAGTTTCCAAAAATTGAAGATACAGATCAAGAAATTGAATTTCAGTTATTTGTGGAAACATATCAATTGGTAGAACCCTCAATAAAAGAAAAAGATGCTGTATATGAATCACTTACATATTCCTCTGAATTCTATATATCTGCGGGATTAATTTGGAAAAACAGTCGGTATATCCAAGAACAAATTATTTTTATTGGAAACATACCTCTAATGAATTCCCTGGGAACTTTTATAGTAAATGGAATATACAGAATTGTAATCAATCAAATATTGCAAAGTCCCGGTATCTATTATCGGTCTGAATTGGACCATAACGGAATTTCAGTCTATACTGGCACAATAATATCAGATTGGGGAGGAAGATTAGAGTTAGAAATTGATAGAAAAGCAAGGATATGGGCTCGTGTAAGTAGGAAACAGAAAATCTCTATTCTAGTTCTATCATCAGCTATGGGTTCGAATTTAAGCGAAATTCTTGAGAACGTTTGTTACCCCGAAATTTTCTTGTCTTTCCTCAATGAAAAGGAGGAAAAAAAAATAGGGTCAAAAGAAAATGCTATTTTGGAGTTTTATCGACAATTTGCTTGTGTAGGCGGAGATCCCTTATTTCCTGAATCTTTATGTACGGAATTACAAAAAAAATTTTTTCAACAAAGATGTGAATTAGGAGGAATTGGTCGGCGAAATATGAACCGAAGGCTGAATATTGATATACCTGAGAACAATACATTTTTGTTACCGCGAGATATATTGACAGCTGCGGATCATTTGATTGAAATGAAATTAGGAATGGGTACACTTGACGATATGAATCATTTGAAAAATAAACGTATTCGTTCCGTAGCAGATCTCTTACAAGATCAATTTGGATTGGCTCTCGTTCGTTTAGAAAATATAATTAGAGCAACTATATGCGGAGCAATTGGATATAAATTGATACCGACTCCTCAGAATTTAGTGACTTCAACGCCATTAACAACCACTTATGAATCTTTTTTTGGATTACATCCATTATCTCGAGTTTTAGATCAAACCAATCCACTGACCCAAATAGTTCATGGAAGGAAATTGAGTTATTTGGGTCCTGGAGGATTAACGGGGCGAACTGCTAGTTTTCGGATACGGGATATCCATCCTAGTCACTATGGACGCATTTGTCCAATTGACACCTCCGAAGGAATCAATGTCGGACTTATTGGATCCTTGGCAATTCACGCAAGGATTGGTCGTTGGGGGTCTATAGAAAGTCCATTTTATGAAATTTCTGAGAGATCAAAAAGAATACGAATGCTTTATTTATCACCAAGTAGAGATGAATACTATATGGTAGCGACGGGAAATTTTTTAGCACTGAATCGAGATATTCAGGAGGAGCAGATTGTTGCAGCTCGATACCGTCAAGAATTTCTTACTATTGCATGGGAACAGGTTCATCTTCGAAGTATTTTTCCCTTCCAATATTTTTCTATTGGAGCTTCCCTCATTCCTTTTATCGAGCATAATGATGCGAATCGAGCTTTAATGAGTTCTAATATGCAACGTCAAGCAGTTCCTCTTTCTCGGTCCGAAAAGTGCATTGTTGGAACTGGATTGGAACGCCAAGTGGCCTTAGATTCGGGAGTTCCCGCTATAGCCGAACACGAGGGGAAGATCGTTTATAATGATACTGAGAAGATTCTTTTATTTGGAAGTGGGAATGCTCTAAGTATTCCATTAATTATATATCAACGTTCCAACAAAAATACTTGCATGCATCAAAAATCCCAGGTTCAGAAAGGTAAATGCGTAAAAAAGGGACAAATTTTAGCAGATGGTGCTGCTACAGTTGGTGGTGAACTCGCTTTGGGAAAAAACGTATTAGTAGCTTATATGCCATGGGAAGGTTACAATTCTGAAGATGCTGTACTCATTAGTGAGCGTCTGGTCTATGAAGATATTTATACTTCTTTTCACATACGGAAATATGAAATTGAAATTAAAACTACAAGCCACGGTCCTGAAAGAATCACTAATCAAATTCCACATCTAGAAGCCCATTTACTCCGAAATTTAGACAAAAATGGAATTGTAATTCTGGGATCTTGGGTAGAAACGGGCGATATTTTAGTGGGTAAATTAACGCCTCAAATGGCAAAAGAATCCTCATATGCCCCGGAAGATAAATTATTACGAGCGATACTTGGGATTGAGGTATCCACCTTAAAGGAAACTTGTCTAAAACTACCTATAGGTGGTAGGGGCCGAGTTATTGATGTGAGATGGATCCACAAAAAAGCGGGTTCTAGCGATAATCGAGAAACAATTCATATATATATTTCACAGAAACGTGAAATCAAAGTAGGTGATAAAGTGGCCGGGAGACATGGAAATAAAGGTATCGTTTCAAAGATTTTGTCTAGACAGGATATGCCTTATTTGCAAGATGGAAGACCCGTTGATATGATCTTCAATCCATTAGGGGTCCCTTCTCGAATGAATGTAGGACAGATATTGGAATGTTCACTCGGGTTAGCTGGGAGTATGCTAAATAGACATTATCGAATATCACCCTTTGATGAGAGATATGAACAAGAGGCTTCCAGAAAACTTGTGTTTTCTGAATTATATGAGGCGAGTAAACAAACATCGAATCCATGGATATTTGAACCTGAGTATCCGGGAAAGAACAGAATATTTGATGGAAGAACAGGGAATCCTTTTGAACAGCCCGTTATAATAGGAAAGCCTTATATCTTGAAATTAATTCATCAAGTTGATGATAAAATACACGGACGTTCCAGTGGACCTTATGCACGTGTTACACAACAACCCCTTAAAGGAAGGGCCAAACAAGGAGGACAACGGGTAGGCGAAATGGAGGTTTGGGCCCTCGAGGGGTTCGGTGTTGCTCATATTTTACAAGAGATGCTGACTTATAAATCTGATCATATGAAAGCTCGTCAAGAACTACTTGGAACTACAATTATTGGAGGAACAATACCGAAACCTGTGGATGCTCCAGAATCTTTTCGAGTACTCGTTCGAGAACTACGATCTTTGGCTCTGGAACTGAATCATTTCCTTGTATCTGAGAAAGACTTTCAGATTCAAAGAAAGGAAGTTTAATTGGATTGAATCGGAAATTTTATTTTATGATTGATCAGTATAAACATCAACACCTTCGAATTGGATCAGTTTCTCCTGAACAAATAAGTGCTTGGGCAAAAAAAATCCTACCTAATGGAGAAACTGTTGGGGAGGTAACAAAACCCTTGACTCTTAATTATAAAACCAATAAGCCTGAAAAAGATGGATTATTTTGTGAAAGAATTTTCGGGCCTATAAAAAGTGGGATTTGTGCTTGTGGAAATTATCGAGTAATCGGAGATAAAAAAGACCAAACAAAATTTTGTGAACAATGCGGAGTAGAATTTGTTGATTCTCGGATACGTAGATATCAAATGGGGTATATAAAATTAGCATGTCCAGTAACCCATGTGTGGTATTTGAAACGTCTTCCTAGTTATATCGCGAGCCTTTTAGATAAACCTCTTAAAGAATTAGAGAGTCTAGTATACTGCGATGTGTGATTTGATAAAAATTCTTATTGTACAGATTTCGAATGAAAAACTGTCATTCCATTCAATTCAATTGGAATGTCCTATATCTGGCATGTCTCTTGGGATGAGTAACATGAAGCTTAGAATTCATGGGTGTATTGAATACTCCCAAATCAATAAGGGAATTGGTCTATGGTCAATTCAGTAACAAATAACTATTTATTTATACTGTATGTACCTTGTGAAAAAAAAAATACTTTATTTGTGGAATTCATTATTCCATCTCTTTTTTTTTTTTTATTTAAAAGAACTAAAATTATGTTCAAAGAATAAAATATATCATGATTGCAGAAGTTTATCTATCGCATATAGGCTTTAAGACATCGTGGCATATCCGTCGAGGTGACGTCTTGACCTAAAAGATCAAACGGTCTGATACATAACATAGACAAAGAAATCTCTTATGAATTCGAGAATATTCCTTTTTTATTAAGAATTTCATTTTAGAGGATTCCTCGTTCGAAGGGAGGTAGACTACTCAAGAATTTTACATTTGATTTCTGTCCTAATTTCGAATTGCATAAAAAATTCAGAAAAAAGGAAGAATGTATCAATGAAATGTTGCTTGGTCTTTATTGATAACTTGAGTAAAGAGTAAACCTTTTTTATTTTAGATTAGAGGTTTTCAAAAATTTGAAAGCGGAAACCCCTTTATCTTTCATTGTGTGTAAATACTTTAGCCGGATGAGAGGAAACCCTCATGTCCGATTTTCAAAGGGGGAGATCCATGTTATTGGATCCTATCCAAATTTTTATTTTGCTAGGCCCGTAGTTAAAAAACCAATTTTCTTACGATTACGAGGTTCATTCGAATATGAAATCCAATCCTGGAAATACAGTATCCCAATCTTTTTTTCTACTCAAGGTTTCGATACATTTCGAAATAGAGAAATTTCTAGTGGAGCGGGTGCTATACGAGAACAATTAGTTGATCTGGATTTAAGAATTATTATGGATTCTTCGTTGCTAGAATGGACAGAATTAGGAGAAGAGGGGTCCACTGACAATGAAAATGAATGGGAAGGTCGGAAAGTTGGAAGAAGAAAGAATTTTTTGGTTCGACGCATGGAATTAGCTAAGCATTTTATCCGAACAAATATAGAACCAGAATGGATGGTTTTATATCTCTTACCAGTTCTTCCTCCCGAATTGAGACCAGTTATGAAAATAGATGGGGGTAAACGCATGATTTCGGATATTAATGAACTCTATAGAAGAGTTCTCTATCGGAACAATACTCTTATTGATCTATTAACTAGATCTACACCAGAGGAATTAGTAATGTGTCAAGAAAAAATGGTACAAGAAGCCGTGGATACACTTTTTGATAATGGAATCCGCGGACAACCAATGAGGGACGGTAATAATAAAGTTTACAAATCGTTTTCTGATATAATTGAGGGCAAAGAGGGAAGATTTCGAGAGACTCTTCTTGGAAAACGAGTTGATTATTCGGGGCGTTCTGTTATTGTCGTAGGTCCATCACTTTCATTACATCGATGTGGATTGCCTCGCGAAATAGCAATAGAGCTATTTCAGACGTTTCTAATTCGTGGTTTAATTCGAAACCATTTTGCTTCGAACATAGGAGTTGCTAAGAGTAAAATCCGCGAAAAAGAACCCATTGTATGGGAAATACTTCAAGAAGTTATGCGGGGACATCCAGTATTGCTGAATAGAGCGCCTACTTTGCATAGATTGGGAATACAGGCATTTCAACCCATTTTAGTAGAAGGGCGTGCTATTTGTTTACATCCATTGGTATGTAAGGGATTCAATGCGGACTTTGATGGGGATCAAATGGCTGTTCATGTGCCTTTATCTTTGGAGGCTCAAGCAGAAGCTCGTTTACTTATGTTTTCTCATACGAATCTCTTGTCTCCGGCTATAGGGGATCCGATTTCTGTACCAACTCAAGATATGCTTATTGGACTTTACGTATTAACTAGCGGAAATCGTCGAGGTATTTGTGCAAACAGGTATAATTCGTTTAATTGCAGAAATTCTCAAAATGAAAAACTTAGCAATAATAACTTGAAGTATATGAAAAAAAAAGAACCCTTTTTTTGCAATTCCTATGATGCAATTGGAGCTTATAGACAGAAAAGAATCAATTTCGATAGTCCTTTTTGGCTCCGGTGGCGAATAGATCAATGTATTATGTCTTCAAGAGAAGTTCCTATCGAAGTTCAATATGAATCTTTTGGTACCTATTATGAGATTTATGGGGATTATTTAGTAATAAGAAGTATAAAAAAAGAAATTCGTTGGATATACATTCGAACCACTATTGGTCATATTTCTTTTTATCGAGAAATCGAAGAAGCTATACAAGGTTTTTCTAGAGCCTATTCATATGGTATCTAATCATATAGATGGTTAGTGTTGGTATCCATGCTAAGTAAATTTATGATACTGGTGTCAATTCAGGTCAACTAGCATATTTTCAATTTTATACGTGAATAAACATAAAGAAAAGGAAGTTTTCCAATCATTCACTCAAATCCATTGTCGAACCGAATACCACTGAGTGGAATATGGAGGTACTTATGGCAGAACAACGGGGCAATCTAGTCTTTCACAATAACGTGATAGGTGGAACTGCCATTAAACGACTTATTAGCAGATTAATAGATCATTTCGGAATGGCATATACATCACACATCCTAGATCAAATAAAGACTCTAGGATTCCAGCAAGCTACTGCTACATCTATTTCATTAGGAATTGATGATCTTTTAACAATACCTTCTAAAGGATGGCTAGTCCAAGATGCTGAACAACAAAGTTCCATTTTGGAAAAACATAATCATTATGGGAATGTCCATGCGGTAGAAAAATTACGCCAATCCATTGAAATATGGTATGCTACAAGCGAATATTTGCGACAACAAATGAATCCCAATTTTCGGATGACTGACCCCTTTAATCCAGTCCATATGATGTCTTTTTCAGGAGCTAGAGGAAATGCATCTCAAGTGCACCAATTAGTCGGAATGAGAGGATTAATGTCAGATCCACAAGGACAAATGATTGATTTACCCATTCAAAGCAATTTACGTGAAGGACTGTCTTTAACAGAATATATCATTTCTTGCTACGGAGCCCGTAAAGGGGTTGTAGATACTGCTGTACGAACATCTGATGCTGGATATCTTACACGTCGACTTGTTGAAGTGGTTCAACACATTGTTGTACGGCGAACAGATTGCGGTACCATCCGTGGGATTTCTGTAAACACCCGAAATGGAATGATGCCAGAAAGAATTTTGATACAAACATTAATTGGTCGTGTAGTAGCAGACGATATATATATAGGTTCACGGTGCATTGTCGTTAGAAATCAAGATATTGGAATTGGACTTATCAATCGATTCATAACTTTTCAAACACAACCAATATTTATTCGAACCCCCTTTACCTGTAGGAATACGTCTTGGATCTGCCGATTGTGTTATGGGCGGAGTCCTATTCATGGGGACCTGGTAGAATTGGGAGAAGCTGTAGGGATTATTGCTGGTCAATCTATTGGAGAACCGGGAACTCAACTAACATTAAGAACTTTTCATACTGGTGGAGTATTCACAGGGGGTACTGCTGAATATGTGCGAGCCCCCTCGAATGGAAAACTAAAATTTAATGAGGATTTAGTTAACCCTACACGGACACGTCATGGATATCCTGCTTTTCTATGTAATATAGACTTGTATGTAACTATTGAAAGTGACGATATTCTACATAACGTCATTATTCCACCAAAAAGTTTTCTATTAGTTCAAAATGATCAATATGTAAAATCAGAACAAGTGATTGCGGAGATCCGCGCGGGAACATATACTTTCAATTTGAAAGAGAGGGTTCGAAAACATATTTATTCTGACTCAGAAGGGGAAATGCATTGGAGTACCGATGTGTACCATGCATCCGAATTGATGTATAGTAATGTACATATCTTACCAAAAACAAGTCATTTATGGATATTGTCAGGAAAGTCGTGCAGGTCTAATACAATCGATTTTTTACTTCGCAAGGATCAAGATCAAGTTACCATGGATTCACTTTCTAATGGAAAAACAAATATTTCGAATCTTTTAGAAAGGGGGAATGATCAAGGAAAACATAAATTCAATACTTTTGGTATAAAAGAAAAGGGGATTAGCGATTCTTCAATATTGAATCAAATCATATGTACGGATCATTCTTATTTAATGTATCCTGCTATTTTTCACGATACTCTTTATTTCTTGGCGAAAAGACGAAGAAATCGATTTCTTATTCCATTTCCATTCGAATCGATTCAAGAACGAAAGAACGAACTAATGTCCCCTTCCGATGTCTCCATTGAAATACCTATCAATGGTATTTTTCATAGAAATAGTATTTTTGCTTATTTCGATGATCCTCAATACAGAAGACATAGTTCAGGAATTACTAAATATAGAACTATAGGAATTCATTCCATTTTTCAAAAAGAAGATTTCATTGAGTATCAAGGAATCCAAGAATTCAAGCCAAAATACCAAATTCAAGTAGATCAATTTTTTTTTATTCCCGAAGAAGTGCATATTTTACCCGAATCTTCTTCCCTAATGGTACGGAATAATAGTCTTGTTGGAATAGGAACACCAATCACTTTCAATAGAAGAAGTCGAGTAGGCGGATTGGTCCGATTAGAAAAGAAAAAAAAAAAAATAAAATTAAAAATCTTTTCTGGAAATATCCATTTTCCCGGCGAGATGGAGAAGATATCCCGACACAGTCCCATCTTGATACCGCCCGGAACGGTAAAAAAAATTAAAAATTGGATCTATGTCCAATGGATCCCAACTACCAAGAAAAAGTCGTTTGTTTTGGTTCGACCTGTAATTTTATATGAAATACCGGACAGTATCAATTTTGTAAAACTTTTTCCCCACGATCTATTCCAGGAAAAGGATAATCTGGAACTAAAACTTGTGAATTATATTCGTTATGGAAATGGAAAATCCATTCGGGGAATTTCCGACAGAGGGATTCAATTAGTTCGGACTTGTTTAGTCTTCAATTGGGATCACGGCAAAAAAAGTTCTTCTATTGAGGAGGCCCCTGCTTCCTTTATTGAAGTAAGTACAAACGGTTTGATTGAGTATTTTCTAAGAATTCACTTAGTCAAATCGAATACTTCATATATTAGAAAAAGAAATGATCCATCTGGTTTAGGATTGATCGGGGATAATAAATCGGATCGAATCAATCCATTTTTTTCTATTCATTCCAAGGGAAAAATTCAACAATCACTTAGTCAAAATCACGGAACTATTCGTATGTTGTTGAATAGAAATCAAGAATGCCGATCTTGGATAATTTTGTCATCATCTAATTGTTTTCAAATGAGACCATTCAACAATCTAAAATCTGACAATGCAATAAAAAAAGATCCTCAAATTTCAATTAATAATAATAATTCGTTCGGCCCTTTAGGAATAGCCCCTCAAGTTGCGAATTTTTATTCACTTTATCATTTAATCACTCATAATCAGATCTCAATCATTAAAAATTTGCAACTTGACAAATTAACTGAAATTTTTCAAGTAATTCAATATTATTTAATGGACGAAAATGAGACAATTTTTAAACCCGATCTATACAGTAATATCGTTTTGAATTCATTCCATTTGAATTGGTTTTTTCTCCATCATTTTTATTGTGAAAAAACGTTTCCAATAATAAGTCTTGGACAATTTATTTGTGAAAATATATGTCTAGCTCAAATGAAAAATGGACCACACCTAAAACTCAAATCGGGTCAAGTTATAACAGTTCAAATGGATTCTGTAATAATAAGATTGGCTAATCCTTATTTGGCGATTCCAAGAGCAACCATTCACGGCCATTATGGGGAGATCCTTTCTCAAGGAGATATTTTAGTTACATTCATATATGAAAAATCGCGATCCGGTGATATAACACAAGGTCTTCCAAAAGTGGAACAGATATTAGAAATACGTTCGATTGATTCAATATCCATGAATCTAGAAAAAAGAATTGATGCTTGGAACGAGTGTATAACAAAAATTCTCGGCATTCCTTGGGGATTCTTGATTGGTGCTGAGCTAACTTTAGCGCAAAGTCGTATTTCTTTGGTTAATAAAATCCAAAAGGTTTATCGATCCCAGGGAGTACACATCCATAATAGACATATCGAGATTATTGTGCGTCAAATAACATCCAAAGTCTTGGTTTCAGAAGATGGAATGTCTAATGTATTTTTACCTGGCGAACTAATTGGATTATTGCGAGCAGAACGAACGGGGCGTGCCTTGGAAGAACCAATTTGTTACCGAGCTTTATTATTGGGAATAACAAAAACATCTCTGAATACTCAAAGTTTCATATCCGAAGCGAGTTTTCAAGAAACTGCTAGAGTTTTAGCAAAAGCCGCTCTTCGGGGTCGTATTGATTGGTTGAAAGGTCTTAAAGAGAATGTTGTTTTAGGGGGAATGATACCCGTTGGTACCGGATTCAAAAGAATAATGCACCGTTCACGGTCAAGGCAACATAACAAGATTACCCAGAAAAAAAAATTATTCGAAGTAGAAATTAGAAATCTTTTTTTCCATCACAGAAAATTCTTTGATTTTTCTCATTTCAAATAATTTATGTGATACATTAGAAATATAGGATTCAATGGTTCCTAAAAGCGGATTAGACTCATTCCCTTAAATATCTTTAAATGCAGTCATTTTCTTTGGTAATAAAGTATAATAAGAAATAGAAATAAAAGAATGAAAGGCCTGATTATATCTTAACGACCAATCGGCTATAAAAGAGAACGTTCCATCGGAACAATTATTTCTTGCTATTTCAGGATACTGGGTCTCTCTTTTTTTTTTTTCAAGTGTGGGGATAAATGACAAAAAGATATTGGAACATAACTTTTGAAGAGATGATGAAAGCTGGGGTTCATTTCGGCCATGATACTAGGAAATGGAATCCTCGAATGGCACCTTTTATATCGGCAAAACGTAAAGGTATTCATATTACAAATCTTACTAAAACTGCTCGTTTTTTATCAGAAGCTTGTGATTTGTCTTTTTATGCAGCAAGCAAAGGAAAACAATTTTTAATTGTTGGTACCAAAAAAAAAGCAGCCGATTCAGTAACACGGGCTGCAATAAGAGCTCGATGTCATTATGTTAATAAAAAATGGCTCGGAGGTATGTTAACGAATTGGTATACTACAGAAACGAGACTTCTTAAGTTCAGGGACTTGAGAACGCAGCAAAAGACGGGGAAACTTAACTCTCTTCCAAAAAGAGATGCCGCTATGTTGAAGAGACAATTATCTCATTTGGAAACATATCTAGCCGGTATAAAATATATGACAGGATTACCTGATATTGTAATAATCGTTGATCAGCAAGAAGAATATACGGCTCTTCAAGAATGTATCACTTTGGGAATTCCAACGATTTCTTTAATTGATACAAATTGTGACCCAGATCTTGCAGATCTTTCGATTCCGTCTAATGATGATGCTATAGCTTCCATCCGATTCATTCTTAACAAATTAGTTTTTGCAATTTGTGAGGGTCGTTCTAGCTATATACGAAATTTTTGATTAATAATAAGATAAATCAATTTTTTGATTTGGTTGGGTGGGCGGTCATAGATTTTTGGAATTGGTTATTCTAGCATTACAAAATTGTGTAAAAAGAAATATTTTGTGATTAGTAGGTATTCAAAATAGAAAATCAAAGTAAAATAAGGAAATGGTTGAATCAAAATAATTCCCTTTTAAGTTAGATTTTTTTATTTTAGAGGGCAGGGCAATATGAATGTTCTATTATGTTACATCAACACATTAAACAGATTCTATAATATATCTGCTGTGGAAGTAGGTCAACATTTCTATTGGGAAATAGGGGATTTTCAAGTGCATGCTCAAGTACTTATTACCTCTTGGGTTGTAATTGCTATCTTATTAATTTCAACCATTCTCGTTGTTAGAAATCCGCAAACTATTCCCACGTCTGGTCAGAATTTCTTTGAATATGTCCTTGAATTCATTCGAGACGTGAGCAAAACTCAGATTGGAGAAGAATATGGTCCATGGGTTCCGTTTATTGGAACTCTGTTTCTATTTATTTTTGTTTCGAATTGGTCAGGGGCCCTTTTGCCTTGGAAAATTATAAAGTTACCTCATGGAGAGTTAGCTGCACCCACAAATGATATAAATACTACTGTTGCATTAGCTTTACTTACGTCAGTAGCCTATTTCTATGCGGGTATTTCAAAAAAAGGATTGGCCTATTTTGGTAAATACATCCAACCAACGCCAATCCTTTTACCAATTAACATCTTAGAAGATTTCACAAAACCCTTATCGCTTAGTTTTCGACTTTTCGGAAATATATTAGCGGATGAATTAGTAGTTGTTGTTCTTGTTTCGTTAGTACCTTTAGTAGTTCCTATACCTGTTATGTTCCTTGGATTATTTACAAGCGGTATTCAAGCTCTTATTTTCGCTACTTTAGCTGCGGCGTATATAGGTGAATCCATGGAAGGGCATCATTGACTAGTTATCAAAATAGTATTTTAGCCCGCGACAAAGTATGTGTGGCTCGCGATAATCTACTTAAGGAACATAAATCAAAAAATCCAAATAAATTTTCAAAAGTTTTAATAACAATTAAAAAGTAGAAATAAAATGAAAACAATTACCAGGGAATTGTAAAAAAAAAAAATTGAGATTAAATTCAAAAGGTTAAGGGGGTCAAACTAGGTGTATATAGAATCTAATCGTTATAAGACAGCTGGGGGATTTCCAAGAATGATTCTCGAATACGATTGAATCTAAGATACAACTAATTGGTTTACGGTATGGAACAAACACATGTATATGTCATAGTAGATATTCATTAGTTATCTATGACTATCTATCTAAATTTGTCCTGCTACTACTCTAAATTTAGGTAGGGATTCAAAAAAAGAGCCGTTCCATCTCTTGTAATTGTGAATTGAATATAAAAAATGACTAAAAAAATGAAATCAAAGAAAAAGAAAGGTAAGATAAGACCAAAAATTGTATGTATTCACAAAAAACTACAAGGGTAGAAACGAAAAAAGTAAATATCGAAATAATTGGGATAATTCAAGAAAAATTATTCAGTTTGAAATTTTGAATTACACTTCGACTAGATAAAGATAAATATGAAGAATGAAATAATTAAGTCATAAATTTTTTGTTGATTATATTATTCACTATTTATTTATTTTATTTGGAATAGGAGAAACTTATCATGAATCCACTGATTGCTGCTGCTTCTGTTATCGCTGCTGGGTTGGCCGTCGGGCTTGCTTCTATTGGACCTGGAGTTGGTCAAGGCACAGCTGCAGGGCAAGCTGTAGAAGGGATTGCGAGACAACCGGAAGCAGAGGACAAAATACGGGGTACTTTATTACTTAGTCTGGCTTTTATGGAAGCTTTAACTATTTATGGGCTGGTTGTAGCATTAGCCCTTTTATTTGCCAATCCTTTTGTTTAATATTTATTTTATAAAAAATAAAAAAAAATACATATTGTTTTTTCCATGGACTTTCGTTGCTCCTCTTGCTTTTTTTTTTATTATATTTGGATTCTACTCCTACAATTTTTTATTCATTCGGATTCACATACTGATTTGCCTTCTTCCGTCCCTTTATTTAGTATTTAGTCCAACGACCACCCCTTTAGTGTTCAAAACAACTAAGTAGTTTGCAATTTACATAATACCTAGTATTGACTTCTAAGAAGTATCATTCTTCTAGGGAATCTTTCAATTTACTAACCAATTCCAAATATAGAATAGTATTCTTAGTATATTTTTATTCTTACTAATATTCTTACTAATATATATATTCATTATTAGTAAGAATAAAAATAGAATAATTAGATTCTAGAATAAACTATCATATACAAAAACGAATAAAAAAAACTTGGAATCGTAGAAAGAAAATTAGTCTATCCATAAGAGGAGATGCGATCATATGAAAAATATAACCGATTCTTTTCTTTGCTTCATTTACTGGCCATCCGCCGGAAGTTTCGGGTTTGATACCGATATTTTAGCAACAAATCTAATAAATCTAAGTGCAGTGTTAGGTGTATTGATTTTTTTTGGAAAGGGAGTGTGTGCGAGTTGTTTATTTCAAAGAATACATTGGATCCAACCAACTGCACTTTTTTTGTTATAACTAGGAAAATGTGCATGATCCGGCGAATGACTTCTTACTAAATAACGAAAAAAATAGTTAAGAACCATAGCATTTCGCGATTCATTGGTAAATCTACTTTGATTCTCTATCAACCATGAATTTTGGAACATTACCATGGTTAAAGCTAACCAGTTTGAAGTTTCGACGCAGTCTAGTATTCTTTCTACCACTATGTTAATAGGGAAATTCGAATTTTTTTGATATAGAACACTCATGTCGATAAAATGACTTGAATTCTCTTTATGATGAAAAATAGGAAAAAAGGTGTTTTGTTTAACCCCTTCGTTTCTACTTTTCTACAATGCGGAATTGATGACCTACGTATAAATTAATCAGAATTCTTTGGATTTAAAGAAAAAAAACAACTTTGCTGACAATTATTTGTTTGGTTAGTCAGAAGAGTCCTCCAAATATTAGGGTCTTGTATTGATAATCATTTTCAAGATTTTTAGAAATAGAGAAAAGAGGGTAGGCTCATTTCATAATAAATATCGGGAAATTTCCTATAAGGAATTGAGTGTGAGAGCCAAATGAATTGAAAGACTCATGTTTGGTTCGGGAAGAGATCATAGACATTTCATTTTGAAATGAATGGAAAGAGAATCTACTTTCATTAAGTGATTTATTAGATAATCGAAAACAGAGAATCTTGAGAACTATTCGAAATTCAGAAGAACTGCGGGAAACAGCCATTGAACAGCTGGAAAAAGCCCGGGCCCGTTTAAGGAAAGTAGAAATGGAAGCAGATCGGTTTCGAATGAATGGTTTTTCCGAGATAGAACGAGAAAAATTGAATTTAATTAATTCAATTTATACAACTTTGGAACAATTCGAAAATTACAAAAATGAAACCATTCATTTTGAACAACAAAGGGCGATTAATCAAGTGCAACAAAGGGTTTTACAACAAGCATTAGAAGGAGCTCTGGGAACTCTGAATAGTTGTTTAAACAATGAGTTACATTTACGTACGATCGGTGCTAATATTGGTATGTTTGGGGCGATAAAACAAAAAAAGAACTGATTAGATTAGTTGTTCTACGATTAGATTAGTTGTTCTACTAGAATAGAGAGTATAGGCAGGCGGCCTTATTTTTGTTTTTTCTTCGAAAAACAATCTAATTCACAAATATTCATGGTAATTTTTCGTGCAGATGAAATTAGTAAAATTATCCGTGAACGTATTGAGCAATATAATATCGAAGTAAAAATTGACAATACAGGTATCGTACTTCAAGTAGGCGATGGCATTGCTCGTATTTTTGGTCTTAATGAAGTAATGGCAGGTGAATTAGTAGAATTTAAAGAGGGTACAGTAGGCATTGCTTTGAATTTGGAATCAAAAAATGTTGGTGTTGTATTAATGGGTGATGGTTTCATGATACAAGAGGGAAGTTCCGTAAAAGCAACAGGAATAATTGCTCAGATACCAGTAAGTGAGGGTTATTTGGGTCGTGTTGTAAATGCCCTAGCTAAACCTATTGACGGTCGAGGAGAAATTTCAGCTTCGGAATCTCGGTTAATCGAATCTCCCGCTCCCGGTATTATTTCCAGACGTTCCGTGTATGAGCCTCTTCAAACGGGACTTATTGCTATAGATTCTATGATCCCTATAGGGCGTGGCCAGCGAGAATTGATTATTGGGGACAGACAAACAGGTAAAACAGCAGTAGCTACAGATACGATTCTCAATCAACAGGGACAAAATGTAGTATGTGTTTATGTAGCTATTGGTCAAAAAGCATCTTCTGTGGCTCAAGTAGTAAATACTTTACAAGACAGAGGAGCAATGGAATACACTATTATAGTGGCTGAAACAGCAAATTCCCCAGCTACATTACAATACCTCGCGCCTTATACCGGAGCAGCTCTGGCTGAATATTTTATGTATCGTGAACGTCACACTTTAATCATTTATGATGATCCCTCCAAACAAGCACAGGCTTATCGCCAAATGTCTCTTCTATTACGAAGACCACCAGGTCGCGAAGCTTATCCCGGAGATGTTTTTTATTTACATTCACGTCTTTTGGAAAGAGCCGCTAAATTAAGCTCTCAGTTAGGTGAAGGAAGTATGACTGCTTTACCAATAGTTGAGACCCAATCAGGAGATGTTTCAGCTTATATTCCTACTAATGTAATTTCCATTACAGATGGCCAAATATTCTTATCTGCTGATTTATTCAATGCTGGGATCAGACCTGCAATTAATGTGGGTATTTCCGTTTCCAGAGTTGGATCGGCGGCTCAAATAAAAGCCATGAAACAAGTAGCTGGTAAATTAAAATTGGAATTGGCACAATTCGCAGAATTAGAAGCTTTTGCACAATTCTCTTCAGATCTCGATAAAGCTACGCAAAATCAATTGGCAAGAGGTCGACGATTGCGCGAGTTGCTTAAACAATCCCAATCAGCTCCTCTTACTGTGGAAGAACAGATAATAACTATTTATACTGGAACGAATGGTTATCTTGATTCATTAGAAATTGAACACGTAAGGAAATTTATCGTTGAGTTACGGGCTTATTTAAAAACGAATAAACCTAAATTCAACGAACTCATATCTTCTACCAAGACATTCACTGGCGAAGCAGAAGCCATTTTGAAGGAAGCTATTCAGGAACAGATGGAACTCTTTTTACTTCAGGAACAAGTAGAAAAAAATTGATTCCAATTTTCATACATTTATAATTTCTATAATTACTCTCTTGAAATATTTACAAAAGAATAATAAAGATAAGAAATTCACAATATATTTTTAGAAATAGACGAATTCAATCAATATATATGCAATTGCAATAAAGAATTCAATTAATATATATGCAATTGCAATAAAGAATTCAATATGTAAGAAATTTGCGTCCAATAGGATTTGAACCTATACCAAAGGTTTAGAAGACCTCTGTCCTATCCATTAGACAATGGACGCTTTTCTTTTTTTCTTTCACTTTTCACGAAATTGTCGTGAAAAGTGAAAGAAAAAAGAATTCTATAAAATCTCGATCGATCTATCAAATCTGTATCTATCAGAATATAGAAATAATAATTATTATAAATAGACTAAGACTGAATCATTCAAATTGTTGACTATTTACTATTCTATTCATAACTCAAACTAAAGAAATCTATTTATTAAATAAAAAAGAGAATATATAGAGAAATAGAATATAAGCGGGTAGCGGGAATCGAACCCGCATCGTTAGCTTGGAAGGCTAAGGGTTATAGTCGACGTTTATGAATGAACGTCTCTAATTCAAAACCGAACGTGAAACTTTTGTTTCATTCAGCTCCTTTACAGAATAATTTAAGAGAGAGATGGAATACATTAAAAAAAATGACCCATAACATCTATGTCAGCCTTTCGGTATGAATACAATTAACGTTGCTTTTTAGATGATCCCTATAGAAAAGGAGTATTCGAACAATCTCTTTTTTCTAGTTACTTCGTTCTCTATTTCTATTTCATAGAATCTTTAGGAAAAGAATAAAATTTCCGTCGAGCTAAAAAAATATGTTGATGTTTCTAGTAAACTAAAAAAATCGTTTCAAAGCTATTTTGCTTCAATCTCTCCTATACAAAACAAATAATAAAAAAATTGGAAGATTTAGTTACGATTGGAAACAAATTTTATCTATCTTTTTCCCTGGATCCTTTAACTTATATTGAAAAATTGGGATTCTTGATCCAATTGCAAAAACTTATGTTTCATAATTTTAGAATTGATTCTAAAATGTATACAAATTACGATAATGTATATTATTCCTCGAATTGTTTGTTAAGAGGTATAAAGGATTAAATCCCGTTAAGTAAGAAATAAAGTTTTTGATCGTGATATGAATCACGCAAGCGACCCCTTAACTATTAAGGGGTCGATAGAACGAATCGCACTTTTACCACTAAACTATACCCGCTACAATACCATTATTGTATATAAAAGGATCTTTTGTCGAACAAGGGAATCAGTCATAATTCTGAAATAGGTGCAGAATTTCCTAATAAATAGAGTGTTCACATGTTTCGTAAAGGGCCCCCTAATGAAATTTAGAAAAGGGGGCGAATCTCATTTTTAGATTTTGTTGAAGGTATTTTGACAGATAGATCTCGACAAAATTACTAAACTCAATTCATAACACAAAAATGAATTGTGCAAGACGCCAAAGTTCTATTTCTTTTTTAGATACGTTACCTGATGAATTCGTATGATATACGATCAAAAAGTAATTTGTTCTTTTTGTTTCTCCGAGGTATCCTAAGCATAATCATTCCATTTTTTCAATTGGGGAGAGATGGCTGAGTGGACTAAAGCGTCGGATTGCTAATCCGTTGTATGAATTTTTGTACCGAGGGTTCGAATCCCTCTCTTTCCGTTTATTGATGATTTTACATTTTTGAACTTATGGAATTTTTTTTGATTCCCTGTTTGTTTCATTTTTTACTAGTTCAAGATCTAAAATAGATATACAAATGAAAAATATTTCAAAATCCAGCACAAGTAAGGCAAAGACAAAAGATTTTCTTATTCTTCACGTCCAGGATTACGTCCTGGATCATTAGATAGAAATCCGAAGATGAAAAGAGAAACAAAGAATATCACTATCGTGTAAACAAAGAGTTTTAGAGTAAGCATTACAAAATCTCCAAGATAATAAAAAAAAACGACAGAGAAAGAGAATAGATTCTCTTCTATTTCATATTCTGTTTCCTTTGATACTCAGTTTATAAGATGATACTCAGTTTAGAAGAAATAAACTGATTTCAAAAAAACTTAAGAAATTGATTTGTAGTAAGAGTAAGAGTTGAGCCTTTTTTTACCATTACCAAAAATTTTCTTTCATATCCACAATAAAGATCCACGTATTGGTGGTAGACTCAAATCGAATAATATAATTTTTATAATGGAAAAAAGGAAATGATGAGATAATCCATATTTTTATAGTCTCTCCAAAAATTTAAAGATTTGTAATCACGGATTCACACTGTAAGACTTATCTGATCTTTCAAAATGTTCAATTTTGAGTTTTCTAATAAATTCTCTGACTTTTTTTAGGACATTATTCAAATTCAAGATCTTAGCGAAAACTTACAGCAGCTTGCCAAACAAAAGCTAATAGAAAAAAAAGTAAGGGTATTACTGGCATAAAATCTACAATTGGATTCAAAAAAGCGTAAGCTTCAGGTAATTTCCCCAAGAAGAAACTACTTGAATAAAGGACAGAATTAATACAAATACAGACCAAGCTAAAGATATTAAGCATAACAAAAATGTTGTTCTTTAAGAAAATGAATTGTATTTTTTCTTTTTTTTTTTTTTGAATTCTAATTTTTATTGTATTTTTTTTTATCGTATTATTATATATATAATAAATCATATATATAATAATACGATAAAAAAAATTATATATATATTATTCTTATTATTCTCTATTTTTTTCACAATTTAGACTCAGAATTAAAATAAAATAAAATTTTTGACTTCAGGTAATTTCCCCAATAAGAAAGGTAATTTCCGCAAGAAGAAACAAAGGACCGAATGGAGTCTTCCCAATTTAGACTCAGAATTAAAAGAAAAAAATAAATTCTGACTTCAGGGCATCTCCCCAATATGAACCTACCTTCGTAAAGGATCGAATGAATACGAAAACCGAGCGAGTTAAAAAAGTTCTCCATACTGACAATAAAGTTCTGCATACTGAGTTGGTTTTTAATAAAATGAATTTTATTTTTTCTTTTTTTTTTTTGAATTCTAATTTTTATTGTATTTTTTTTATCGTATTATTATATATATATGATTTATTATATATATAATAAAACGAAAAAACAAGATGAATCAACTAAGATCAGACCCCCAATCCCTTTTTGATTTGAACTGAATAAGTTCAAAATAGTTTCATTCTTAAATCAAAAAGAGAATAAATTCAATATTCATACAATATCTTAATTGAATTCTATGGAATGATCAATCAATTTAGTTTAATTCGATATCGATGCATATCAAAATTCTAGCAACAATTTATTCTATCGAATCAATTGAGAAGTGGAATTGACGAACAACCCATAATAGTATTTATTATTTATTAGTATTGACTTAAAAATGGGGCGTGGCCAAGCGGTAAGGCGGCGGGTTTTGGTCCCGTTATTCGGAGGTTCGAATCCTTCCGTCCCAGATCATATATTTTAGAAAATAGAATAATAGAAAATCCAATTTTCTAACTATTTTCTATTCAATTAGTATTAGTATTGACTTAAAAATGGGACGTGGCCAAGGGGTAAAGGCGGCGGGCCGGGTTTTGGGTTCCGGCCCGTTTTTCGGAGGTT
>C688J18823_10000113_pt1 | contig 41812 bp, 71 predicted proteins | sample HopSoiMetagenom1_FD_18823 | JGI IMG/M metagenome (IMG submission 18823)
GCTCGTTACGCGGGCCGGCCAGCGTCCGATCAGTCGCTCGCGGACCCGCCGGCGGCGACGGTGCCGGCCAGCGTCTCGGTGGAGACGGTGGCGGCGCTCGCGCCGGTCGGCTGAAGGGCCATGGCAACGTGCAGGGACTCGATACCGCGGAAGGCGGTGGCCTCGAAGCCCTCTGAGAAGGTCTGGTACTTGTTCTCCCCCACCAGCGTGGAGTCCCGGATCACGCCCAGGTCGAGAGTTCCGCCGTCCATGAGCAGCCAGTCGCCCTCGGCGAACAGCAGCGTCGAGACGACGTCGGGGAAGCCGGGGATGACCTGGCCGGCCACGACCGGGCTGTACGCCTGCGTCGGGATCGTCAGGGTCGGCGTGGTGGTGATGTCGGCCGGGTCGATGCCGTCCATGTGCCAGGTGGCGGCCACGTTGCGGGCCGAGAACCACTCCTGGATCTGCGCGTCGCTGATGGCGAACACGCCGAGGCCGTCGCCGACCATCTGCCGCGTCAGGTCCACGCGGATCATGTCCTTCAGCCACGCGGGCGCGATGAACCGCAGGTTGCGGTTGTCTCGCAGCCGGTGCACGTTGCGGTAGTAGGCAACCATGTGGTCGATCGTCGCCAGGGCGTCGCGGACCGCGCCGAGCAGCTGCTTGGACTGCACGGTGGTCGAGCCCACGGTGAGCTGGCGAATCAGCTCGTTCTCCGCCTTGCGGGCGTACGCGATGTTCTGCGCCTTGACGATCGAGTCGGCCCACTCGGGGTCGAACCGCGCCGACATGTTCGAGATGGTCAGGCACTGGTAGATGGCCTGCACCTCGGCTTCGACCACGCCCGGGCAATCGATCTCCACGCACGCCTTCGGCACGATCGGGCTGGCCGTGTCGTTGGCGGTGGTCCAGATGCCGATACCGCCGGTCTGGGCAACGCCGGACACGGCCGGCCGGTAGGTGATGCCGCCGCGGTCGGCGGTGACGCGGTTGAGCGCGTCACGCACGGGCCGGTCGGTGTCGCCGATCACCGGGATGTCGTACAGCACCTGGAGAGGGGCGCAGAAGCCGCCGGCCGCCGTCAGGCTGTTGCCGGTCGCGGCCTGCTCGCTCAGCTGCTCCAGCTTGAGCTTGTTGTCGAACGGGTCCGCCGACTTCGAGAACACGCGCGACTCCGGGAAGTCAGTGCGCATGCGCAGCACATCGGTGCGCCCGCTCAGCCCGGTCCGCAGGGAGCCGACACGCCGGATCGCCTCGGCGAAGGCGTCCGCGACGCCACGCCGGTCCAGCTCGTTGCCGTTCTCCGTGTTCGGGCCGGACAGCGCCATGAACCGCACACGGGCGACATCGGCCCCGACGGTCGGGCGCAGACCACTTTGCCGGCCACCCAGCCGCCGGCCCCCGGCCTGCACACCGTCCTGGCTCTCGCCGGCCGGGTCCTCGGTGGTCGTCTCCGCCTTGTCGGTCGAGCCGTCGTCGTCGGCCGCTGCCTGCGCGGCCGCCTGCGACTGGTTCGCGGGGTGGATCTCGTTGCCCGCCGGGTCGGTGCCCATGCTGGACAGCTCGGCCAGGGCCGCCTTGCCGGCCTCCGCGAGCGCGGCATGCGCGGCCTCGGCGGACTTCACCTCGCGCAGCGCGACAGCCAGAGCCTGCACGGTCGGCACGTCGTCGAGCGCCAGTTCGCCGGCCTTGTCGCTGTACGGCGCGGCAGCCGCCAGGGCTGCGGCCTTGAACTCGGCCAGCTGCGCCGGGGTCTTGCCCGCAATCGCTGCCTTCGCTTCGGCCAGCTGGTCGCCGCCGGCAGCGATGGCGGCGAGAATCTGCGTCACGTCCATGACGTCTTTCCCTTCCGCTCAAAGTTCCGATACGCGGGGCAGCTGGCTATGCCTGCGTCCGGCATTCGGCTAGGCCGACCGGATCGGTACCCGTTGTTGAGCGAAAGGGTAGTGCCGGGGGGTGTCAATACCCGCCGTGAATCAATTCGTGGGGGTCACCGGGCTAGCGGCGGGGCTCGGCGTGGGGTAGCCGGGCGGCATCTCGGGCGTCACCATGGGCGGCGCGGTGTCCACGGTGGTGGTCGGGTTGGGGTCGACCGGCATCACTGCGTGCATCTCGCCGGATGGGCCCTGGGGTGCGGGGGGCGGGCCGGCGATGATCGTCACGGGGTGCTCGGGGTCGCTGTTGTCGATGGTGACGACAGAGGCGTTCGAGGGCGGGGTGCTCACGGGGGGCTGCTCCGTCGTGGTGGTCGGGGCGGGCGTGTCGGTCGTGGTGTCGAGCACCTGGACGACGGCGGCCGGCGTGCTGTGGTGCACGGCGGGCTCGGCCGGCCCGCTGGTGATCATGATACCGGTGGCGATGCCGAGCACCGCGGCGGTGGCAACGCCGAGGCTGGTTCCGGCGGCTAGCTTGATCTTGTTCACTGCTTCCCTTTCATGATCGGCGGTGCGATCCGCCGCGCTTGACGCACACTTCCACGTGCACGGTGTACAGCTTGATTCCCGCGAGCTGCATGGCCGCCCGCTTCGACTTCTCGGCCACGACGTTGCCCGCGTACCCGTTGGACGTCGAGGTGACCGCCACGGTTCCCTGAACGTCCGGCAGGGGGTCCACGTACTCGATCTTCGGCTGCCCCTTGCTCACCTTCGTTGTGGTGACGTCGCACAGCTCAGCGTGGCACACCTGACACGTGCGGCCAGGCGTCGGCGTGAGTGGTCCGGATTCCATGTCACTCGCCTTCCTTCGGCCAGTTCTCGATCTTGAACCTGCCGATCATGGTCACTGTCCCCGCGGTGAGATCTCGATACGACCGAACTCGGGGATCAGAGTGAGGCGACACACCCACGGCATGATCTTGCACAACTTCGTGAACCAGGTCTCGGCCTCGGCGAACCGGCCCACCGGCAGGGCGACGACGACGCGTTCGAGGTGGCGGCCGGTGGACACGGACTTGACGCAGAAGGTGAACTCGGGCGGGCGCACGCCGGTGTCCATGAGCAGCAGGCGGACGCGCTGCGCTGCGGTGGCTGGCGTCTTCGGCATGGCCCGACCGCTGGTGGTGGTGTAGGTCTGCATGGCACTGACGGTACGCCCGGCCGTGTTGGGTGTCAACACTAGACCCCGCGACAACACTCCTGACGGGCTCGGGTAAGATCAGCCACGCTTGGCGGAGCAGCGGGGAAACGCGAAGGCCCCTACGTGATCGGGGAAACGTAGGGGCCTTCGCGCGCCGACACGGTAACAGATCAGTCCTCTGAAGCCGCCTTCTCTGCCCGCGTCCCCTGCCACGCGCCGACGTGCAGCCAGGCATTCGCGTACAGCGAGCACAGGGCGACCCACAGCACGGAGTCCTTCCACCACAGCGCCGTCGGCACCGCCAGCAGCGCCCACACGGCGGCCAGGCCGAGGTGCATGCCGCCCAGCCGCCGTGCCGCGCGCTTCGACATCAGTCCTCGGACGGCTCGAACGTGAGCGTGTACTTGCCGCCTTCGGTGAACCGCTCGGCCACGTCGCCCTTGACGGTCATGCTCACCGACAGCGCGGGGGTGGCCTCAGACCATTCGGCATTGCGACCGTCCTGATAGTCCGGGCTGAACGAAAGGCTTACCTGTCCGTTGCCGGCATCGGCTTTCCGGTCCAACTTCACCTTGGCCGTGACAGCCATATCTATCACCCATTTCTTAATCGGCGTGGCTCTTCGCCTTCTTGGCTTCCCAGTCCGCGACCGCGGCACACGCCTCGGCCTTCGAACCGGGATTGACCTGCTGGGAGCCCGGGAAATTCAGATCACCCGTGGAGCACATCTTCTTTGCCGCGTTGACCGCCGTGGCGATCGCCCGCGACTGGTCCATTCCCTTTTCCACCAGGTGCTTTGTGATCCGCTTGATATAAGACGGTAGGCCGCCGGCCTTCTGCACCCAGTTGGCCAGCTGCTCGGCCTCGACCAGCTCGGTCAACCCCACCATGAGCTGCATAGCGGGCGACGCCAGGTCATCCACCTCGGTCAGCTCGGCCAGCTCAGCCAGCGCGGCCGCCCCCTGCGCCCGCAGTGCCGCGCGCTCTTCCTGCTTGCGCACCACCGCGTCAGCCAGCGCTTCCATGTCGACCGTGACCGGCTGCATCACCGGCACCTGCTCCAGCCGCCCACCGGCCACCAGCGCCAGCGGCACACCGGACGCGACGCGGGCGCGCGGCACCGGGAAGCCCGGCGTGTTCACCGACAGCACCGCCACCAACTCCAGCGACCCGCCGATGTTGCGCCAGTCGCCCGACGGCGGGGCCGCCCGGAACGCGTGCCGCTCGCTGGCCGTGAGGGTGTCGCGCACCGAGCCCGACACCCAGATGCCGTGCGCGTCTTCGCCGCACACCACGTCAGCACCGACCATGCCGGTGTCGTCGTAGTGTCGGATCGTCGCCAGCGGCGCGAGCTTGCCGCCCGCGTGGCCGGTGCCGAACGTCAGGTGACCCACCGACAGCGGGCCGGCCGACGTCAGCACCTCGCCCGTGTGGAAGTAGGCGTACTGGCTGGCCGACCGCGGCGGCGTGACGCACTGGCCGCCGAAGCCGATGTGGCACGTGCCCCATGTCGCGATGTGGCCGAAGACCCGCCCGTCCGCGGTGAACGTGAGCGGCGTCGGCTTCGACAGCACGGGCGGCTCGAAGTGCTCGGCCGGCAGCACGCGCTGCGCGCTCGCGACCATGGCCGGCTTACCGCCGTTGAGCGGGTAGTCGACGGTGTGCTGCGGGGTGGCGACACGCACCTTGCTGAACTTGACCGGCCCCGGGTGGTTGAGCTTGGGCAGTACCTTCGCCGCGTCCGGCGACTGCTTGGCCGTGACGTGCGGTATGAACGGCTTGCGCTGCTCGGGCAGCTGCCGGCTACCGCCGAGGTGGCCGGCGACGTGCTGCTGCACCTTGTCGGCGAAGTCGTTCACGTCCTGCGAGTCGCCGAGCAGGTGCACGGCGGCCGGCGTCTGCTTGCCGGTCTTGCCGCCGCCCGGGTTGAACAGCGACGGGCCGAGCACGTGCGCCTTGATCGGGCCGCCGTGCTTCTGTGGCGGCTTGGGGCGCGGCTGCGGGATCACCGGCGTGGTGGCGAACGGGCTGCCCTCGGCGATGTCCTCGGCGTCGGGCTTGCCATCCTCGGGCGGCTCGGCGACATCCTCGGGGTCCATGTCGTCGTCCGGCACGGTGCCGTCGTCCGGGCCGGCGTTGTGCGCGGCGATGGCGTCGTTCACGCCCGCGTGCACGTCGGCGACCTGCTGCGGCGTCCACTCGTTCAGGTCGTCGCCCAGATACATCAGGGTGCAGTGCATCTCTTCGGCCGGGTCGCCGCCGGGCACGGTGAACGCGTCCGGGTTGTCGGGGAGCAGCGCGACCATGCCCGAGGTCGGATACTGGTCGCCGGCCGCCCGCAGACCCCGCTCCCACGGGGCCACGTCGCCGATGCGCCGGCACAGCGCGGCGGCGGCGGTACGCAGCGCGGCGATGTCGGCTGGCGACCACGCCTTGACTAGCGTGCGGCCGATCTCCGTCTCGCCGGCCAGTGTGGCGGTCACCGCGCGCACGGCGGCCGGCACGATCGTCAGCTTGCCGCCGTCGATGTTGGCCACCTGCATGGCCAGGTTGCTGCCGTCGCGGTGCAGGAAGGTCGTCGGCACATCGCTGGGACGCAGCACCTCGCCAGTCGGCGCGACGCTGGCCGTGACGAACTCGGCCGGCATGGCCAGCTCGATGCCTGGCTTGCCGGCCAGGCACGGCGAGCAGGCGTCGCCGAGGTCGGCGGACCGCCACATCGGCGTGGCCGCGGCCGCCAGGGCCTGCGCGTTCGGCTCGATGGTCTGGCCGTCGAGCACTACGTAGGCGTCGGGGAACGCTGGCAGGCCCACGAGCGTGGAAGCGCCGATCACCCCCGACACCATGTTGACCTGCTCGCGGCCGTCGTCGGCCATCTCCACCTCGGCGTCGACCGCGGACAAGTCCACGCTGTTGCCGGACAGCGCCCCGTCCTTGACCATGCGATACGCGGGCACGTCGGTATACATCCACCCCTTGCCGGACCAGACGAAGGTGCCGTCCGGGAAAGGGTGGCCGGTGGACTTGCTGACCACCTCGGGCCCGGGGGTGCGGGTGAGCTCGGTGAGCGCGCCGACCACGTCCGCGTTGTCGTGCCCCTGTCCGCCGTCGGGCGTGCGCGTCTGCGCGTAGAGGGTGAGCGGCACGGCCCGGTGGGTGAGCGCGCCGGGCTCGATGTAGCGCCCGTCCGCAGTGGGCATGCCTTCGATGGCCAGCACGGGGAAGCTGATGGGTGCTGCATTCTCTGGGGTGGCCGGCATGGTCTCGGCCGGGTCGATCACTGACGCGGTCACGATGCCGCCTTTCCGCCGGAAATGAAGCGTGCCTGCAATTTCTGAATTCGGGCGTGCTGGTCGCGCAATTGCTGCGCATTTGTATTCTTGCGGCCTGCCTGGTCATCCATCTTCGCGAGCATGATGATGTTCGACATATCAACCGAAGGTGTGGATAGACGTTCGGCCACCTGCTTGCCGTATTTCGGAATGGCATAGGCCGGCACGTAATCGCACATGCAGCCCTTGTGATCACCCGGATACATGTGATCTCCGAGCCATTCATAGCCGGCCGGCGGATCCAACTGCTGGTCGGACCAGTCAGCGAATCGAGCCCCCTCGATATCCAGGTGCGGCAGGAAGTTGTCCGGCGTGAGCGTCACGCCGTACACCCACAGGTAGCCGACACCCACCGCGCCCTTCTCCGCAAGGGCGTGCTGCACCGTCGAGCCCGTAGCCAGGCCGGCGGCCGGCGCAGCCGAGCGCCCCCCCTTGTCGACGTGCCCCGCGCCTTCGCCAGTGCCGCCGATGTCCGCGAGCACCGAGCGCACCATGCCCGGCGGCACGCGCGTGGCCGCCACTTCGCCGCGCGTCGGCGGCTCGTGCTCGCCGTGCAGCACCGCATCCGCCAGCGTCTCAAGCTCGCTGTTCAGCCGGTGCCAGCCGTCGTTGACGCGGGAGGTCATCTCCTGCCGCACCCGATCGTGCAGACGGTGCGCCTCATCGCTGCCAGCCGGCAGGCGCAGCATGCGGACCAGCTTCGCCGCGATCTGCCCGATAGCCGCCGTCGTCCACACGGCGAACTTCGCACCCAGGGCCGCGAACGCGCCCGCCACCAGGAAGTCCGTGGTGGCCCCGGCCGTGATCGCGCGCTGGCGGCCGATGAACGAACCCCACTCGGCGAAGTCCCGCTCACGCAACCCCGCCGACACCTCGGGGTCGCCCGAGAACTTCGAGCGCAGCTTGCTCGCACCGCGGCGCACCACGTCGTCCAGCATGATGCCGGCGGCGGTAGTGACGCGCTCCCGCAGTGCCTGTTCGATGCGCACGACGTCGCGCATGTCGTCGAACACCAGCTCGTAGTCCGGGTCCACCTCGGCGATCGAGGCGACCATGCTCAGCTTGGCCGTGAGCCGCTCAAGCATGTCGCGCCCGGACGAAGCAAGGCCAGCCGGTGTCGCCGGCGGGCCCGCGGGCAGCGCCGGCTGAGAGGCAGGCTCCGTGACCTCGATGCCTGCGCCCGCGTTCGGTGCGCCGCCCTTGTCGCCGACCGACACCGTCTCGCGCGTCGGCAGGACCACCGGCTTGTCAGGCTCCAGCAGGCGCTGAATCAGCTGGCTCGCAGTGAGCGTGTCGAAGCCGCTGCGGAACAGCATCATGCGCAGCAGCTCTTCATCCGCCGGCTTGTCGCCCTCGTTGAAGCCGAGGGCCTGCAAGAGCGCGTCGAAGCCGATGCCGCCGACAGCGAACGCGTCGAGGGCATCCTGCCGCCGGTTGGTGTTCTCCGTGATCGAGCCAGCGTCGTACCAGATCCGAATCCGCTTGACCTGCTTCGGGTCCCAGCCGTCCTCAATCAGGTTGTACCGCAGGTAGGCGACGGTGAGCGAGTCGGCCATGCGGCGCACGCCAGGCTCGAAGTGGTAGCGGAAGGTGCTGGCGTCGATCTGCCAGGCCGACCAGTGGTTGGAGTCGCCTAGACCGGCCACGACCTCGGGCGGCAGGTCGATGCCGCGCCCCATGCGACGCAGAAAGCCTTCCAGCTTCGCGGCCAGCTCCGGTGACGTCTCGCGCGCCAGCGAGAGGTGCGTAACAGCTTTGATGTCTTCGGCGTCGCCGACCAGCACCATGGGCACCACACCGCCCGCGTCACCTTCGTTGGTGATGGGCGCGAGCATGCCAGCCGTCAGCTCACCGAGGAACTGATCGGATCCGGCCGCCACCTGATCCGACTCGTCATTGGTGTTGCGCATCAGCGCCATGGTGGCCGGCATCATCAGCAGGCCGTTGGCCGCGATACGGGACCGCGCGGCAGCACGGATCTCCCGGCCAGTGAGCACGATGTCCTCGAACACGTCCAGGGCCGCCTGACAGGGCGAGTCAGCGAGGATGCCGCGCCGCGGGTGCGGCACCCATAGCCGGTACAGTTCTTCGTCATCCCAGTTGATGTCGCGGCGCTGGCCGGGGTTGTCGTCGTCTTCGATCTGGCAGGTTCGGCCGTCCTGGCCGGGCCACACTTCGTCGACAGAGCGGATGCGCCACAGTTCGTCGCCTGTGTCCGGGTCGCGCATGCCGTGTAGCCAGCATTCGCCGGCCACGTCGAAGTTCTCTGACCAGGCACCGAGGAATGTGAAGCCGTCGTCGAGCGGTAGGCGGTCCAGCATCTCCTGCGCGGCGTCGGCCAGACCGGGCGGCAGATCGATCTGCCTGGCCTTGGCCGGGTCGTCGCCGTGCAGCAGCGACAGCGGGATGGGCTCGTCGTCGTCGTCGATGATCAACGCGGGGTACAGCCGCACCCGTGACAGAGCGTTAGCGCGGAACCCCGTGGCGAAGCGCAGCTCAGGAATCGAGTCGCGATACCGCCACGCGTAGCCCTGCCACTGCTGGCGGGCCTGCGCCACGGCGCGCAGCTGGCTACCGCCGTTGAGACCCTGCTCGGCGGGCTTGATCCGCATGCCGGCCGCGCGCATCGACTTCACGCGCTTCGACTGGCCGGGCTCGGCCACCTCGTGCGCGCGCCAGCCCTTGACGCGCTCAAAGACGCCCATCACTCCCCCATCGGCAGCAGGGCGGCCACGGACGACGCGGCCAAGGCGACCGCGATCGGCTGCCACACACGGCGCGGCAGCGCGCAGGCGGCCAGCACGACCGCGGCCGACACCCACCAGCCGAGGCACCAAGGGCAGGTGAGCAGCTCGGCGAGATGGCCGGACGGGTTGCGCTTGATAAGCCGGTTGCGCAGCGCGCCGAACGGCATCGTGTCCAGCAGGCCCATTCGGGTCAGTCGGTGCACGGCCAGCGTCAGCACGGCGACCGCCAGTGGATCGCGAGCCCAGGTGGTGTTCACGCGGCCTGCCCCCACGGGAGTGAGCGGCCAGCCCACGACGGGTGCCAGTTCTTCAGGGCGCGCAGGTGGCAGCCGCACCCCATCACCGGGGAGATCCTGACCGGACCGGCAACAGTGTGGAGCACGAAACCCAGGCGCGGCTGCGGCAGGCTCGGCTGCACGGTGAGCGTCGCCGGCCAGTCGAGCGACGAACAAAAGAGCGCGCCGGACAGGTCGGTGTCGGTAGCCGGCCGCTGGTTGAACACGAACAGGCCCGCGTCGGTGGCGTACACCAGCACGACATCGGTCACTTCAGTAGCGTCCGGCAGCTGAACCACCGCCGGAAACCAGCGCGCATACACCGCGCTCGGTGTGGGTGCGGTCGGCTGTGCCGACGCGATGCCGTCGAGCTGGGCTGTCATGGCATCCCCCTTTCGGTCGGATGCCAGGATAGCCAGCAGCCCCGGCGCGCTACGGCTGCCGGGGCTGCGATCGATTCATTGGCGCAGAATGGTCAGCAGGGCGGCGAGAATGGCCGCGGCCGCTCCGAGGGCAATGGAGCACCCGCCTTTCTGTCGTCGATGGCTCATGTCCGTCAGGACGTTTCGGGCCGGGTCGGGTTGAGCGGTTCGCCCATGGCCAACAGGACGTCCGCCGCCAGCTGTCGAGCTTCGGCGTCGCCGCGACGTTCGGCGTCGGCCATCTCGTTACGCCACCATGCGATGTTCTCCTGACGCAGCATCCCGGACTTCATCCCGGCGGTGAACCCCTCGACGGCCGATGTGCCAAGCGTGTCGAGCCACTTGCTCCAGCGACGGTGCCGGTAACCACGAGCGATCAGCCAGGGCCAGCTAAACGGGGCGAGGAACACGGCGAAGACCACCGTCCATACCTTGGTCGGGAAGGTCGGCGCGGCTGGCCAGGCGTACCAGGCGACAGTGCCCATGGCCAGCACAAGCAGGTAGCCGATCACAGCGCGGCCGCCTGCCGGAAGGCCGCGCCGAGCTCGCTCAGCCGACGATGGGCCATCGTCTCGTCGGGCATCCAACGGACGGCCTTGCTGTCCACGTACGGCTTGCGATCCCCGACGTAGCGGGGACGCCACACAACGCGCCGGGGATGGCCGTCGGCGAGCACGGTCGTCTGCTTCGGTCGGCCGGCGCGCGCCCGCACGCCGAAGCGCGTGATGGGTAGCCACAGCAGCGCCGCGGTCCCCTTGGTGACGGACTGGTCGGCGCGCACGCGGCGGCCGGTGAGCATCATCGTGCCGGTGGCGCTGCCGTCTTCGACGATCGTCACCACCAGCCACCAGAGGCCGGCAGAGTGGATCTGCATGTCGGGCTGGACGTCGGCAACGGCGATAGTGCGCTCTTCGGTCATGGCTCCTCGATTCGGCTGACCTGCTGGTGGGACCATATTAACCGGTCGGCAAGGTGGGTGTCAACACTTTATTGGGGCCAGCTTCTTGGCCAACTTCCGCGCTACCGCATGCGCCCGCGCGGAACGCATGGACCGCTCCGCCGCCACCACATCGCCGCGAGCTCGATCGTTGCGAGCTACCGCAAGGTGAAGTTCCCACAGTGTCCTACTGTCGATGGGCTCCATCACCGCATCTCCAACCGCATCCGGCCGGCCTGCACGTGCATGCGCAGTAGTAAGTCCGCGGTGGCCGCCAGGTCCTCAACCGACACGTACAGGCCGGCCCCGCTCGGATTGAACAGCAGCACGCCGGCCGGCGGAGTGGAGTTGCGCAGCGTGTGCGACAGCGGCCGGCCTTCCTGGTCGACGATGTGCGCCGTGTACCCGCGGTCTTCGGCCGAGGCCCGGAACACCGCGTGTTCGGCAGTGGTGGCCTTGTTCATCAGGCACCGTCCGGATGCGGTCGGTGATCGTCGGGGTCGGCCATGCGGTCTTCCAGTTCGAGGGTCTCGGCCAGCTCGATCATGTCTGCGTCCGTCATGCCTCTATTGAACCCCATGCGACGATGGGTGTCAACACCTGTGGTGAAACGAAGGGCCCGGGGAGTCGACCGGACGGTCGATGCTAGTCGCCACGCCAGTTCCCCTGCGCAACAACCCCGGGCCCTTCATCTGCCGGCTGAGAGGCACGTACGCGCCATCGCTCCCCGGCGGCCGTACACCTCACGGCGTGAGCCAACGTAGTCGGACGTGATCGGCTTCGGCGGTCCTGTCCATCGGCCCACGGTGATCAACCCGCGAGACGATCCATACTTCCACCTCTGCTCCGCCCGTCCGAGGTGCACCCCTCGCGGACCCGCTTGCGCGTCACGCCCTTGTCCCCCGATAGGGAGTCGAACCCCTGCATATCCGGGTGCCCTGCCGCCTATGTGGACGGCCGGCCCGGCCCAGCTTCCGATCTGGTAGTCGGGGTGGTGTACCGGCCACACGGTGCCGGTACACCCAACCAAGGCTCCATCGCAGCCCAGAGGCCCGGCGGGTCCCTCCCGACTTCGAGCTCTTCGGGCCTTCCCGTTGGCGTTTCTGATCACTGCGTCGTGCGCGCCTTGTGGCATGGCCGGATTCGAACCGACGTCTACCCCTCGCAGGGTCGGCGGTGCCATCCCGCCTTCATGCCGTGCAGCCCCATCGCTCTGCTACCACGTGCCCGTGGTCAGCTTCAGCGCATCATTCAAGCTGCGTCGGTGAGCGGTCCCGCTTCATGCGGGACCTGACGGTGTCGACTTTTGGGGGGGTCCGTCGGAGTCGACACCGTCAGATCTCACCTCACCGCACCACCGCCGTTCCGGCCTGTTGTTAGGCGAACCTAACTGTCCGGATCTCGGCGGCGGGTCTTGGTGTCTATGGAGTTGTCCGGCCAGCAGTCTAGCGAGCTTCGGCGTTCAGGGCGACCGCTGGCCGGGGGTTGGGATCGGGCACTATCCAGGACTTCCACCTGCGACGGTCGGGCCGCCCGGCTTCTGCCTGCCCGCCCTGCTCCGTGCCCGACGTCAGCGACGCTACATGCCGTCAGCGGGTGTGTCAACAACGGTCGGCGCGATCAACAACATGGGCCGGGTCACCGGCATACGGCGCACCGGATAGCCCTCCCAGCGCAGCACCTGCGGCCACGTGAGCGGCGTGGCAACCACGATCTGAACCCTGCCCGCCAGCCTGACCAGCGCGGCGAGAGTCGACCATAGCTTGTTCAGGGCCGCCTGCTGCTCTTCCGTGAACTTCTCCCCGGCTACCGTGGCGGCAAGGTCCACACCACTGTGAATGTCGCCGGCCTGCACCACAGTGCCGTGCACGGTGCCAGTCACAGAATTGCCGCGGCCGACATCGACGGGACCCCGTGGCGTCTCCTGCTTGACGCGATCGCGCAGACTAACCAGGTCGATCTCCGTCAGGCTGCGCAAGCTGGTCGGCATCGTCAACTGGACGAAGTGGGCTGCGGGCTGCGGGACAAACGTGCCGGCGAGCCCGCCGACACGCTCGTGCCAGTAGCCGATACGCAACACTGTCCAGCTCGCGAACGGATCGGGGTCACCCGCCGCGCGACCGCGCCAGGCCACGAACACGCCGGCGGCACCGTCGAGCAGCACGTGGGTTGGCCGGCCGAGACCGTTCGGGCCGTCCGGTGCGAGCGCCGCCTGCTGAGCGGCGACGGCTTCCAGGGGGGTCAGGGAGCTCACAGCTGCCACCCGCGAAGCCCGTGCGGTGCCACCGGCGCATACGCCTCGACCAGCTCGGTCACGTATGTCGGCAGCTCGATCGCAGGCCAACCCCGGCCGTACACAGATCGGGCGTAGTCGTCTCCGGAAACGACCCGTTCGAAGCTGACGTCCCGCTTGACAAGGTCGCTCGACCGGCCCGATTTCATGATCAACGCAACGGTCATGCGCACATCAACTGTCCACGGCTTGGGGTACGTGCGGCTGTACACCATCGTCAGCTCCGTGGGCATGAACCGCTGGCCAGCTTTGCCGAGGTGCTCATGCTCCACAGCGGGCCGATCGAACAGGCGGACGACCACCGTGCGGATCGACTGTTCGGTGATCTGCACGTCTTCCGTGTGGACCACCTGAATGATGTCGTCGTTCACAGGCCCATCCCCACGGTCTCGTCAACGATCACGGGGTACGTCGGCACGCTGGCGAGCTTGCTGTGGGCCAGCGCGCGGACGCTCGGGCGGCTGCTTCGCGTGGCGTCGATCCACCGGGAGTACAGACCGGCCAGCGGGTGCCCGGCGGCAATCTGCGTGTCGCGGTGGCGGGTTGTGCCGCGGTAGGAGATGCGTCCGTGCCTGCGCGTGAACATGGCGCGTCGGCCGCTCAGGTTGCGCTTCTCCTGGCCGGCCCGGCGCGGCTGCTCGACCTCGTGCCCGAGCACGTCGCCGTGGGTGGCTTTCATGGCCTTGTTGCTCATGCGGTGGCTCGCTTCCTGATGGTCTGGCGGATACGGAGGATGACCAGGCCGGCCACGCCGAGCAGCATGGCGGCTCCGAACTCTTGCAAGCTCTCGACGATATCGATCACGGCCTTGGCTCTCCATTCTTGCTGGTGTAGCCCATACGCTACACACGTTCGACAGGGGTGTCAACATATATCCGGCTGTAGACGCCGCGGGCGGCCACCGCCCGGGTAGCCGCCCTCGGCGTGCTCGCTCACCAGGCGAACCGTACGGCCGAGGCGTCCACGGTGGTGATCAAGCCCTGCTCCAGCGGCATCGAGTACGGAGAACCCTCAAGCGCACAGAACGCCCGGTCAACGGCCGCGGTAGCGAGCCCCTCGAAGCCGGGTACCCGCACGTACACCTCGGTCCGGCCGACCGGCTTGACCGTAGCCGCGGCAAGGGCGATCAGCTTGTCGGCGGCCCGGTAGTCGTCAGTGGACAGCCGCACAGCTTCTGCCAGCTCGGCGAAGATAACCGTGCGGATCACCAGGGTGTAGATGTCGGCGGGGGTGATTGCGTTGTACATCTGGTCTCCTCGGGGCTGTCTTCCTGGGCTGATAAGACAACTCTACACCCCGAGTCGGTGGGTGTCAACACTAGCTGAGGTCCTTCCACCACACCTGCACACTGCCACCGAACATGCTGCCGCTCACGTTCACCGCGCTGGCCGGCACACTTCTGCTGGCCTTGATTGCCGCGAGGATGTCCGACGTCCGATAGCCGCCAGTCGGCCGGGCGCGCGTCACGGCCATGTGGCCGGCACGGCGGGTGGTCGCGGTTGAGACGATCGCGTCGACGCCGGCCGCGGTGCACGCGCCAGATACGGCGAGCGTGAGCAGATCCAACATGACGGGGGGCTTTTTTCTGGTCAAGATCATCTCTCCTGTGTCGTTAGTTGCGCCCTACACCTATCGGGCGCCTGACGCGGTCGTTAGTTGGGGCAAGGAACCAAGGTCGTTAGTGGTGGTAACCAACCGGCTGAGCTGCTCTCTGCCGGGGCGAACACCCCAGGCCGGGGGTTGTGGTCACCCGGCCTGGGGGAGACTCTCAGCGGCGGCGACGCGGCCGCATCACGTACGTGGCGTGGTGCTCGGCCATGGCCTGAAGCTGATCCATCAGCGTGCCGCCCTCGAACCGCACCTCAACCTCGGCGCGCTCGACGATCGCCAGGCGCTCGGCCTCGACGTCCACCGAGGTCAGCACGGGGGCGGTCTTGGCGACCTTGGCGATCGGCAGGCTCTTCGGGGCGGCGGTGCCCAGCTTGCGGCAGCAGGACTTGCAGGTGACGGGAGCCTGGTCGGCGTCGACCGTCAGGAAGGCGACGGGGGCGAAGCCGGCGGAGCGCATGTTGGGCTTGCACTCGGGGACGCCGGTGACGCCGATCTGGGCGTGCACTGCCTGGCCGTTGCGGGTGATCAGGTTCTGCGCCATCTTGGCTCTCCTTGGGGCTGTCGTTCTCTTGTAAGGACAACACTACCCCCCTTCCCGATAGGTGTCAACACCTATCGGGAAGGTCACCCAGACGGAGCAGCCGCCCCCCCGGCGGGGCCGGCGTCGCCCGGTCAGTCGCAGATGTCGCAGTGGTCGTCACAGTGGACGTCGTGCTCGCACCAGTCGGTGTCGTCCTTGCCGACGAACTCGAACTCGCTGGCGAACGTCTCGGAGCTCATGACGTCCTCGCGGCCGTCGAAGAGACGGAAGCGCACCGAGCTGTCAGGCTCATCGGTCAGGCGCTCGACCATCTCGCCGTTCTCGTTCTGGTAGTCAGGGCGGAAGTTCATGTCGTCTCCTTGGTGGCTGCTCTCTTGCTGACATGAACTACTCTACCCGGTCCGACGGTGGGTGTCAACACCGTCCGACCGGGTCACCCTACCGGCCCATCATCTCCGCATGCATGCCAGCATCCAGCAGGACTCGGGCGGCCCAGTTCATCAGGTCCATGTCAGTGGTGTCCTCACGCAGCGCCAGCAGCTCAGCCAGCGCGCGGCGGTGCAGCTCGTTGCGGTACAACTGGCGGGCGTAGGCGGCGCAGTATATGGTGTGCTCGCTGCCGTCGCGCTGCAAGCGGTCGTGGTGAATGGCCTGCTCATCGTTCAGGGCCCAGACACTCAGCCATTGCAGCTCGTGCGTCTCGTTGGCCGAGGCGGTGTTGGCGGAGTCGATGCCCTCGGCGATGGCGTTCGCTCGGGCGGCCTGGGTACAGATGCTCATTTCGGTCTCCTTGGGGCTGCTCTGGCTGGCCTGACAAGAAGAACATTACCCCGCCTAGTATTGGGTGTCAACACCCGACCGCCGGGCCACCCGAATGGAGCAAAGAAGCGGCCCGCCCAACCGTTGCACCGGCCGGGCGGGCCTCATTCGGCCGGGTGAGACGGTGCGCGAACACCCCACGGCCAGGTCTACGCGGTCACGCCCTTCTGAGGTCGGTCTGCGGGTAGAGCCCTGATGTGTCGTTGTCCCAATCCACCCAGTAGCGCCGCTGGTGGGTGCCGACCCTGTGCCAACCGCGCACGGTGCCGCGGCGACGCATGAACCATCCGCGGTCGGACACTCGGTCGCCCACGCCGTACCTGTTCCTCACGCCGGTCGCAGCGGGCGGCGCACCCGGCGGGTTGGGCCGAACTGGCGGTCGGCGCGGCGCAGTGCCTCCCATTCGATGGCCTGCGCACGCGACGCCGGCTTCTGGCCGGTGTACAGGGCCAGGGCCCGTTCCATGACTGCGCGCTGTCTGCGGGTCAGGTTCACTTCGTTCCCCTTCCGATGATCTCGACGTCGGTCGCCCCGGGGTGCCGCTTCTCTGCGACCGATTTGGCCCACGCCTCGGACGGAAGGTTGCCCTGCCAGCTGACGGGCGCGTCGGCCCAGAACAAGGCAGCCCTGCCGGACCGCTTCACGTATCCGATCTTGATGCGCTGGCCGGACGCCTTGCTCACTTCGAACCGCCCTTGGGCCGGTGGTGCTCGGTGAAGCTCTGATAGATCTTGTCACCGTGCAGGCGGCACTTGCCCTTGCGGAGCGGCCGCCCGCAGGTGGCGTTGCGCACCAGGGCGCGGCACACGCCGGCCGCCTTCGCCTTCTCCGTGCTCATGATCATCCTTTCCTGCTGGCCGGACCAGCGTTCGTCGTCTACCGATTCACCCTGCAACACACATATTTCACCGACCGAGCGCCCTCTTGTTCTGCCGCGCGACGATCTTCCGCAGCGCCGCCCACTGCTCAGCAGACAGCTGCTCGACATCGCGCAGTTCGTGCATGGCCATCACCACCGACACGCGGAACTGGTCATATGCAGTCCGCTCCCGGTCCAGCACCTCGAAGGTGCGACGGCTATACTCCGCCTGCTCTCGCATCTGCCTGTCGACCTCGGGGGCGTCCAGGCCCACATGTTGGATCAGCAGCTCACGCGCCGCTGCCTGCCCCTCGGCAGCCTTCGACCGGGCGCGGTCAGCCTCGACCATGAGATGTCCATTCGAGGACTCCAGACGACTGATGCGCCCCTCTCGCTCGCGCGCCCGCTCTGCCATGCTGGCCACCACTCCCGCGGCAGTGTGCAGCAGGTCGCGCAGTCTTCGTACCCGCTGCTTGTCCAAGGTCAACTGCGGATATGCGTCCGCGTCGACCAGCTCGCGCAGCTCGCGTGCAGCCTCGATCAGATCCGACTCAGTGTGGCTCATGCTCTCTCCGTCCCGGTGCCGGGGCGGCCGCGGTGTGCGGCCGCCCCGGCGCGTTCAGCACGCGAAGGTGTCGTGCTGGTCCTGCATGCCGGCAGCCCAGACGGGCGACGTCACGGCGTCGAGGGCGAAGCCGAGGGCCGCTTCGATGCCGCGGAAGCCGTCCGCCAGGACCAGCGAGCCGTCACCGGCCTGCACGTCCCACCGGTTCCACTCGGCAGCGACCACGGCAACGGTCTTGAGGACTCGCACCTCGAAGTCGTCGTCGAGCTCGATCAGGCGCAGCACCCACGTACCCGCGGCGGGCAGCCATGCCTCGACGTGCGCCGCGCCGATCCCGAAGGAAGTGTCGGTGCCGGTCGCGTACTCGGCGATGTTGCGCACGGTCTGCGCGAAGCGCTGGGCGGACGTCTTGGTGGCGGTGGGGGCGATGGTGGTCGTGATGGACATTTCGGCCTGCCTTTCGGGCTGTGTGGTTGGCCTGACCTGAACTACATTACCCCACCATGCGATGGGTGTCAACACCGACCGGGGTACTGGTCACCAGCCCTGCGAAATCTCCAGGTCGCTGGCGTAATGCTGCGGCCCGAAGCACAACGATGCCGACATGCCGTGTTCGCAGGTCGGGTTGAGCAACCCCCACAAGATCGGGTACCGGGCCGGCCGCTGCATCAGGTCGCCATCCTCGGGAATGTGAAATGCGTGCGTCGCTCCCCTCTGCTCGACGTACGCCACGGCCGACGCCTCGGCGTCTGCGTAGGCGTGCCCCTCGAAGGTCACAAGATAGGTGTTGCGGTTGTCGCAGTGATGGGCCTCAAGAGTGATCTTCGCGAGCTGCATGTCTTGGCCTGCCTTCGGACTGTGCGATTGGGCCAACAGCAGAGCGGATGGGCGATGGGGACCAGGACGACCGTCTCACGGTTTCATCCCGCTGAGCTCGCGACCCTTGCCTCTGTCCGTAGCCTTTCGGCTACCGGGCTGTTCAGGCGTTGCGTTGCCCGGCCTACTTGCTGCCGGTGCTCCCTGGTGATCCCCATCCGCTCTGCTGTTGTGAGAACGACGTTACCCCATAATACGCCGGGTGTCAACACACATGGTGGGGTAACTTTCAGTAGTCGCGCGGCTTCAGTGCCCGACGCTTGCCGCCCTTCGCCTTCGCACACGCCGTGCACATGACGAACCGGGCCGCCCCAAACCCGAACGAGCCACCCGCCATGCTGACCAACCACACAGCCGTGCGCGTGCTGCACATCTGGCACTTCGGCAGCGGCTTGACACCGTCGTCATCCATCTGGCGGCCCATCAGTACTCCCTCGGCTTCAGTGCGCGCACCGTGCCCTCCTTGCGGAACTGCCGCGCGCACTGCGAGCACATCGCCAACCGTGCCGTCTTCATGTCCGGCGGCCCCCACGTCACCATCCACGACGCCAACCGGCCGCAGCTCTGGCTGCACGGCGGCCGCGGCTTCAAGCCCGCATCGTCCGCGTGTCCGCCCATCAGCCACCCCTCAGCTTCTTGATCGAGGCCTCGTTCAATGTCAGCGCCCAAGCCGGCCACGAAGCCATACCCAGGCCCTGCCCAGATCGGGCGCACGGCTTGCCGGGCCCGAACATCGCGTCAGCCCGCCGCTTATGCTTCTCGTACCAGAACCCCGCCAACTTGCGGCTGGTCGGCTCTTCGAACACGGCAGTGGTGGTCTCCCCGCAGAACGGGCACGTCTGGCCTGGCTTCTTGTGCCGCTTCGCCATCAGCTGAACTTCTTATCGACGCCACGGGAAGCCCAGACCGGGAAGAGCGGACTGGCGTAGTCGACTCGGCCGTCAGGGCACTTCTTGTGCCCCGAGCCGCTCTTCGAGCTGTGGCCGCGGTACTTGACGTAGCAGAGCTCCGCACGGCTCCGCACGGTCACCACCACCTGGAGCGGCTTGTCGCAGTTGGGGCAGTGCATCCACCCCTTGATCAGGTCGGCCACGGTCAGTCCACCTCGTGGATGTGCTTGTATTTCGTGGCGGCAGCCGTCTGGCACGAACTCTTGGCGTGCACGTTACCGCGACCATTCTTGATCGGCTTGCCACAGCCGATGCAGAGCGTGCCGCCCTTCCCCAGGACTTTCTTCGTCTTGTGCCGGCCCATGACGCTCTTCGGGTTGACGGCGTCCTTCACGTCGTCGACCTTGCCCCTGACGGCGTCCTTCGCCTTGCCCCGCAGCGTCTCGCCGCGGCCAGTGGTCAACCAGCCCATGATCACATTCCTTAGTGGTTGATTCGCTTGAGGTCTTCGGGCCCGAGGCCGTGTTCTCCGTACCAGGCTTGCAAGCAGCCGGCGCAGAGCTGGTCACGGGTCAGCTTGCCGCGGCGTCGCTTCTTCTCGACGTAGAGCGCGGCACGCTTCTTGCACATATCGCACAGCTCGTTGTTCTGTTGGGCACACATCGGATGTCTTCTCCGCCGGGTGTCGGCAATCACGGGGGTAAGACCACGCTGAGGCGTGGCGGCCTCTGGATTGATCGGATGTCTAGCGGCGACGGCGTCGCAGCTCGGCTTCGATCTTGCGGATGATGCGCGTGTGGTTGCGCACGAGCTCGGCTCGGGTTGCGCGGTCCTTGACCAGTCGCGCCGCGGCCCGTGAGTTGACTTCGCCGCGGCGAAGTATCTCCAGGTCTTTGATGGTGACGCTGGCGTAGGGGTTGTCGGCCATCTGGCTGCTCTCTCTTCGCTGGTGACAACCCCTACACTACCCGTCTTCACCGGCGGTGTCAACACTCATTGTGACGCCAGGTGCCAATGATCACCGAGCACTTCCCGCCCGTACGCCATCCGGCACTCATACGGGCGCAATGCTCCCCTGCCTTCCAACTGCGCCATCAGGGCGTCCGCCGCGACCGCAGCCGCCTGAGTCCGGAATGCCGGCTTCACACGGCCACTCTGCTGCCGGCACATCCACAAGCGTGCCACCGTCGGATGCGTGATCGCGTACCGCAGCAGGATGTCCCGTCGTGCGGCGTGGGCTGTTCCCGCCCGCTGCTCGTCTAGGCGCACCTCACGCTGCTTGCGGCCCGATCGGTCACCGTAGCCGCGGTGGCGGCTCATGCCAGCCAGTGCGCCGCGAACGCGACGCCAAGGTCCAGGCCGACCGTGACGATCATGCCGCCAAGCCACTTCCACATGTCGATCGACAGCGGCTTTCGGATGATCCACTGGCGGTACCACGTGCGCAGCAGGTCGCCGAGCGTGTCGACGGTCAGGGCGGCGGCAAGGACGACAGCGGCCCAGAAGCCCGCCGTGGCAACGGCGTTCACTCGCCGCGCCCGCTGCCCGAGGTGTCGGCCGTGGCCTGCGCCACCCTGGCCAGCATGATCTTGTGGTTGAGGTGGCTGGCCAGGGCCTGGGCCGCGTCATCGGCGTCGCCCAGGCTGACCGTGGCAACCACCCGATCCCCAGGTTCCGCCGCGGTGTCGACGACGTACCAGGTGCCCAGGCCGCCGGTGCCGCGGGTGCCCTGCTCTGCCTGGTAGCGGTCGCAGAGCAGCCAGGACCACAGGTCGCGCTGGTGGGCGAACATGGCGGCGATGTGGCGGCTGAGCGTTTCGGGCTCGGTGCGGACGGCGGCGGCTAGCGCGACACCCAGGGGGCCGTACTGCTCGGCGAGCTTGTCGACGGCGGCCAGCAGGTTGGGATCGAAGGTGTGGTCGGTGTAGCCGCAGTCGAGCAGGATGTCTGCGAGGTTGTGTGGCTGGTCGGCGTGGTGTTCCATGTCGCTTCTTTCGTTGGGGGGCAACGCTTGCGCGGTTGACGTTACACACTTTCGACGGGTGTGTCAACACGCTCCCACTTGCCGTTCGCCCACCGAAGCAGGCCGTCACCGAGCGGGATCACTGCGCCCTCCACCGGGGCCGCCAACTTCACCTCCGCCCCCCACCGGCCGTGCTCATTGCCGAACGCCGCCTCCAGCGTCGACAGCGCCATAAACTCGCGATCCGCCGGCCGCACCCGCCACGCACGCAGCACCGAGTCCACATGCTGCGCCAGCTCCGCCGTCAGCTGCCAGGCGGCGTGCACCGTGGCGTCCGTCATCGCCAGCACCGACACCTCGCGGTTGTCCGCCAAGTACCGATCGGCGACACCGCCCACTAGATCGAATGGGAACGGCTCGGTCACTTCTCCCCCAACTGTCGGCGCAGGCGCGCAACCCGCCGACCGCATGTGACGTGCGCCAGCTTCGAGGCGTCCCTCGGGTCTTTGCGGACCTGCGTGCCCTTGCTGTATTCGCGGCCGCACACCGCGCACCTGCCGTCCGCCGTCGCCTTCACTGGCCGGCCCGCCGACTGGCGTGCACGATGGCTTCGGCGTGGCGCTGCGCCGCGGTGCGCTCGGTGGGCCACGTCGCGCTGGTCGCCTGCTGTAGGGCGTAGGCGAGCACGCCGGATTCGTCTGCTCGCAGCGCGGACCACAGGTCGGCAAGGGTGGCCTGTGTGGACGTGGCGGCTTGCGTGGACGTGGCGGCGTGCTGTTCGGCTTCGATGACCCGGGGCACCAGCTCGGTCAGGCAGCGCACACCGCACTCGCGGCGCAGCTCTTCGGCGGTGCTGCCGCACCATGAGTGTCCGGCGGTTTGGCAGTCGCCGTGGTGGTCGAAGTCGCAGGGTTCGGCGTGGTTGTCTTCGTTGGCTTGCAGGAGCCGCCAGGCGGCGGGTAGGGCTCGGGGCGGCAGGCCGGGGGTCATGGTTGTATGCCTTTCGGGGAATGTGCGGTATGTCGGTGCTGGTGGGGGATGCGTGTCACCCCGGGGTCAAGATCATCTATAGGTGGCCTTCCATGCCCATCGCCATGCACAAGCCGAACGCCACGCACAGCGAGCAGGCTACGAGCAGGTACGCGGTCACCGACTGCGGCGACCGCGCACGCATCGTGGCGAAGAGCCCCTCCGCGATCGCCGCCAGGAACGCCGCACAGGCCGCCACGATCCACCACGGCGTCACCGGAACCCCGCCGGGGCCGCGACCACGGCCAGCGCGCAGAGTCCGGCCACTACCGCAAGCAGGCCGGCGGACAGTCTCCACCGTGCGGCCCGTGTTGGGGCCTCGGCATGCGTGGCCACGTATCCAATCCCGCCGGCGGCAGACAGCCAGGCCAGGCACCACGCGACGTCAACCGCGGTCACGTCCAAGACTCCTTGGTCCTCACGTTGAAGTGCGTGCCGTCGTGGAAGTCTGGTCGACTACACTGCACCGCGTCATCCAGGCGTGGCGCGAACGACGCACAGAAACCCGGGAGAGCGAGGCGTCCGGCGCAGCCCGTCAGGTCGCAGCGACTGCCGTGCAAGCGGTGCGGCCACCAACAGCCGGTGCCGCACCGGTCGCAGACCAGCAGCATCGGCGTACCCGCGTTGCAGTAGGCACAGCGCGCCGGAATACGGCCGTGTGGGCAGGCGGGACCGTCGTAGCCGATCTCGCGGAACGCCAAGCGTGGGTGCGATTCGGCGGGCCGCTCGGCTGCCCTCCAGGCGTCGTACTGGCCCTGGGGAATCGACGCCAGCACGGCATGCACGTGGGCTCGGGCAATGACGTGGTCGAGCACGTCGACCGGCACACTGTTGGGCGCATGGAGTCGGGTCACGGCGTCCAGGCCGCGGGTAAGCAGGCCGGATGCGGCGGCGTAGTGCTCGCTCGGAGACATGATCTTGTATCCGTCGTCGGTCACCGCCGCCTCCCCTCCGTGAGCAGGACGACAACCGGACAGTCGACGGGGTGGCCGTGGACCAGCTTCGCCATAGACGTGGGCGGATAGTAGGTGGCGGCTGTGGTCACGGCCATCGGGTTGCGGCGGTCGTGACCGTTGCTGACGGCGACCTCGACGTCACCCCATCCCTGCACGTCGCGCATGTTGATCAACAGTTCGATCAGACGGTTGACGGTGACACTGCGATTCTCGGTCACGGACGCCACCCCACCTCTCGGCCCGCCGAGCACGCTGCACAGCCAACACAGGCGTTCGCTATCACCGCGTGGTGCTGGTGGACCACGCCATAGGGCATCTCGTGCTCACAGCGGCCGCACAGCATGCCGCCGCTCGACATGGCCGACCACAGCTCGGTAATGCGCGCCGCGATGTCGTCGCCCACCTGCTCGGCCGTGAAGTAGCCGGTAGCCACCAGGGCCTCGCGAGCTCGGCAGAGCCGCTCGACATCCGGGTCCACCAGCTGGTCAGCCGGAAGCGACAGCGGCGGCTCGACGCCCGAGATCGTGTCGGCCGCGTTCTGCTGAACCAGGCCGTTGGCGTAGGCCAATAGCACCGACGCCAGGTCGCGAGGGTTAGTGCTGGCTAGCGTGCCCTCGCCGATACGGCGATACACCTCCGCGACCACAGCTCGGGACTGCTGCACGGTGATGCCGCCGGCCAGATAGCGGACCCTGTCAATCAAGCTCACGGTGTGCCGTCCCCTCGTTCGGCGGCCGCCTGGATACCGGCCACCACTTCCGCAATGGCCTTCGCGCACTGCATCATGGCGCGGCCGATCTCCTCGACGGCGGTAGCCGACTGCGCCGCCCACGCGTGCAGCCCCTCGCTCACCAGATACTCGACAGCCACCGGCGGCTCGGCGCGCAGCAGCACTCGCAATCGGCCGCGGTGGTTGAACAGGGCCAAGTCCGTGTCGGCCTCAAACAGCACGTCGCGGCCGTCGCCCTGGGCACCCATCGCGCGCAGCGACTCCTCATCCGCCTTGGCCTCGGCGACAGCCGCACGCGCGATGTACTCGGACAGTTCGGCGGCGACCAGCCCCGGCATCGGGTCCAGCCGCGTCAGCTTGCCGGCCTCGGTCCAGATCCAATTCCGCTCGGCGTCGCCCGGCTTCGCGACTGGCGGCGTCAGGTCAACGCTGACCGTTGCGTTCGGGACCAGCATGGACTTGCCGAGCGAGCCATCATCGTTGTACTTCGTCAGCCGCAGCTCGCCGTGCATCGTCCCCGGCCACGGACCGGCCAGTCGCTCGCGGGCCTCCGCGTCCATCTCGGCCCGTGTCGGGTACTTCGGCTGGCCGGTAACGCGCTGCATGATCTCGTGCGCTTCGGCGGGCGAACACCCGCCACCTTCGCGCGGCGGCCCGAAGATGTCGGCCTGATCCGCGTACGGCTCGGCGTCCTGGGTCATCTGGGTCAGCAGCTCGGTGCGAACCTCGGCGCAGTCCGTGCAGTTGCTGCACAGCACGGAGGAGTCGCGCGCCGGCGTTCCGTCGTGCGCCGAGCCGATGTGGTGGCCGCACGTCTGACACAGCTGCGCTTCGACCAGCGCCTCACAGTTGCCGTCATCATGATCGTGATCCACGGCGTTTGCTCCTCTCGATTCGCTCGCGCTCCCGCACCGTGCGGATACACTCCGTGTTGCCGCAGGCACCACCAGCGCGCTCGGCTTTCCTCTGGCTGGTCAGCCCTCCGCAGACAACACAGCGGACTGCGTCCGTCAACTCTGCCCCTCACTCACCCGCAGTCTTCCCAGCGCCTTGTGCAGCGCGGTCAGGTCGCCCTCGGCAGCCAGCGCGCGGCGCTTCCACTCGTCGCGATCGCGGGTCAATCGCTCGATGCGGCGCTCAGCCGCACTGCTGTTTTGAATCAGCTGCTTCAGGTCCGCCATCGCGCCGGTCAACTCGGCTACCTTCGGCTTCGCCTTGCGGTGCGCGTTGCGGTGCGGACGCACCTGATAGTGGTGTGGCGCGGCGTAGTCGCAGTCGGCGCAGCCGTACACCACGGCGTTCGGCGGGCCATCAGCCAACGCCAGCGTGCGAATCGAAGGCCACACCACCGGCTGACCCTTGCGGTCCGTCAGTCCCGAATCAGTGTCGGTGTTCGACACCACCAGGTAGACGCTGCCGCGCGTGTCGTCGCCGTTGCCGAACTCGACGAACTGCCGCCCACCCTCACCCGTCCACCAGCGCACGCCGGTGGGCTTGCGCTGCTTCTCCGGGAACTTGCTGTACGCCATTGTCTTCGGTCCCCTCACGAATGGGTCTGGTGTCGCGCTCTGCGGGCGGCTTCGTTCTGGCGGGCGCGTTGCGCGCCGAGCTGGCCGCCCTGCCGCGACTGGCACGGCTGGCATGCCGGCCGGATGTTGTCGCGGCGGTAGGTGCCGCCGTCGCAGCCAGGAATGATCCGATCGGCGGTGACGGTGTCGACGGTGACCGGGCCCGTACACGCCGGCGTCGCCAGTGCGCACGGGGCGGTGGTGCCGTCGCCGAATGTGTCGATCAGCCACCGTCGGCGGCGTGCACGGTCCTGGCTGCCACCCCGGGCGTTGCCGTTGGTGCAGCCCCGTCTGACGCTCACCGCGGTGGGCTCATGGCGAAAGTGGGCAGCTGCATGGCCTGTTCCTCTCGGGCTGACGGTATGCAGGGAACCTACACCCGCCGTCGGGTGGTGTCAACTCTGGTAGCCGCAGATCCGGCACCGCTTCATCGGAAACTCTCGGTTGCCGCGCTTCAACACGTCGCGCTTGCCAACAGGCTTCCATCGCGTACCGGTGCAGTGGGGGCCCGGACACGGCCCTTCCTTGGCGCTGCGCGGTTTGCACGAGCCCAGGCAGTGCTTGCGCACCTCACACCGCCTTGTTGCGCGGCAACACCACTCCCGGAGGCACTGGCAAGCCCGCCCGCTGGCGGATCTCCCTGGCCACTTCCTGGCACTGCTCGCGGTCGCTCGGGTAGAACTGCTTCTCGAACACCTCGCCTAGGGCGTACAGGACCAGGCTGGCCAGGTGGGCGACCTGCTGGCCGGTGAAGTCGGCCAGGGGTCCGCGAGAGTTGGCGTGCCAGACACTCGCGGACAAGCCGCTGTTGATCATGTCCGCAGTCGTGACGGGGTCCGTCTTCTCGGTGAGGAGACGCTTCTGCGTTGCCATGGTCAGCGAGCCTTTCTCGTCGTTGGCCGCTCGGGACATTCGCTGGCCTCATACACAACGCGGCCAGCCCGGGTGGCGAACTTCGCGCCACAGTGGGCGCACGCGAACTTGCGCTTAAGCAGGGGCATCGATCAGCCCATCCCGGACATGTCGACGGTCGCGTCGAAGTCGTCGTCCTCGAAGTTGGCCGCCAGGGTGGTGCCGGCCAGGTTGGCGCACGCCTCGGCAATCATCTCTTCAATCACCGGAATGTCGTGCTCGGCCAGGAAGCCGGCCGGAACAGTGACGCGCACGGTGAACGTCTCGCTCATGGTGATCTCGATTCACGTATCGGGCGGCTGGTTCACGAATGACGCTACACCCTTGACGCGTGGGTGTCAACTACGTGGACAGGCCCCGCTCCTCCCGCAGGCGCAGCACATTGCGCACCACCTGCGAGTCCGAGCGGAACTTCCGACCACTCGGGGCCTGCCAGCGCCCGTCCGGCAGCTTCGCCCACGACGCCGGATTGTGGCGCGGCGGCCGCCCGGTCGCCCGCACTGGCCGATGGGTGGGCGGCGTGCCGGCGGCCGCGGTCAACGCCGTGCGCGAGTCGCCCTTCACCTGCTCCGTCAGCTTCGACAAGTCGTACTTGGCATTGCGCGAACGGGCGTAGCCGGCCACCGTCACCTCGACGAACGCGGTCTCGATGGCACGCGCCAGCTCGTGCGGGCTGCGCACCACCGCAGACCATCCACGGGTCAGCGGGGTCTCCACGCGCAGCCGCCCGTCCGGGAGGTACTCCACGGTCAACGGGATCATCGTCGGTCGGTGCCGGCCCATGCCTACCGCCTTCCCAGCATCGCGTGCCGCACGTTCATCTGATGCCGCGGAATGACGCCCTGGCTGCGGCGCGGCGGCTTCGGGATGCCGGCCTTGCGCAGGTGCAGCACGGCGTACACATAGGCGTCCAGGCGGTCAGGCGACTCGGTCTCATCGGTGGTCCACGTCACGAGCTGGTCTTCGAGAAGCTTGAACACCCCGACGTGCGCAACGGCATGCTGCTCGGACAGCGCGCTCACGGGCTCGGCCCGGACGCGCTTGCCCTGCTTCGCCCGGATCTTATGGATGGGCATGGGGATGTTGCGCCCGTGCAGGGCCTCGGTGGTGCGGATCAGGTCAACCAGCGCCTGCCCGCCGTTGTTGACCTCGATGATGACTTCGTTGCAGTTCCACAGGTCGTAGACACGCAGGATTTCCGCCGCCCACTTGGCGGGGCTGTCGCGCATCGAGTAGTCGCCGAGGATGTAGACCTTGCCGTCGGCACCGAGGCCGGCGACGATCAGGCCGGTTTCGTCGGGGTCCTGCCGGCCGCGACGTCCCGTGTGCTCATCGGATTTGCGGTCTTCCACGGCAGGGTCGACGGCCAGGACGATGCGGACCAGCGCGAACGGCTGCACCATGCCGTCCTTGTCGATATAGGTCAGCGGCAGCCCGTCGGTAATGCGGTCGTCGTCGATCTGCTTCTGCTTCCACAGTGCGCCATCGACTTCTTCGAGCAGGTCGCCGTCGAGCTCTTGACGGCCCTTGGCGGTGCCGTCGAACTTGTTGTGCAGGGTGCGCAAGGTGGACGCCGGAAGGTTGGCACGGTTCGAGTCGGTGGTGCCGCGCCGAGTCACGCAGTCCGGATCTTGCAACAGGTCTTTGATCACCGATAGCGGCAGGGGCGTGGTGGTGGCCACGATCTGCGGATGCCGCCCCAATCGCATGCCGAACAGCAGCATCTCCCACGTATCCACGGCGCGCTTGGCCACCTGCGCCAGTTCATCCACCCAAGCCCTGTGGTGTTGCGGGCCGCGCAGGCGGGCCGGCTTCTCCGCGCTGAACAGCTTGTAGCGACTGCCGGTGCTCGGGATGATCAGCTCGCCGATGGAGCGGTTCCATGTGTACTCGACGCCCATGCGCAGCAGCACCGACTCCAAGCCGGACTCACCCTCGACGCAGGTGTCACGCGCGTCAGCGTAGGTGGGGGCGACGATGGCCATGCGCCAGTTGTTGTTGAGCAGGCCGGCGGCCGCCATGTCCTCGGCGGCCGAGCGCGTCTTGCCCGCACCGCGGCCGGCCAGGTACAGGGTCACGTCGAACTCGGTGCTCGGCGTGCGCTGCTCCGGTCGGCACGCCGAGCAGCTGTGGCACAGCGTGCCGGGCACGCGATCCCAGTTGACCGCCAGGTCGCGGGACGGCCAGTTGGCGGGGTCCGGGTCTATGCACGAGCTGTCGCGCCAGTCTCGGATCACCTTCAGCCAGGTTGCCTCTGCTTCGCGCTCGAGCAGGTCGGCGGCCAGGCCAACGAAGCTCACGCGGCGCTTTCGACGATGCGCAGGTGCCGGGCGAAGATCTTCGCGGCGGCCGCGCGCTGCTCCGCGCCGACGCCGAGCTCTTCCATGCCGGCAGCGAACGCCTGGCGGACCATCTTGGCCTGCTGCTCCTCGATGGCGGCGAGCCGTTCATCAATGTTGAGGCGGGCCAGGGTCGCCAGCGCGGTGATCGACCGGTCGAGGGCGCGTTCCCAAACGATGATCTCGGCGCGCACTTGCTCGCCGGTCATGCCCGAGTAGCCCACCGTAGCGAGCTCGGCCAGCTGCTCGCGGCACAAGTCTTTCCACTGGAGCACTTCGCCGGCGAGCTTCTGCAAAGCGTGCAGCGGATTCTCGACCGGATTGGCGATTCCGAGCCGCTGCGCGGCCCTGCCGATCTTCTCTTCGAGGCGGGCGCGCTCGGCGGCGATCCGCGGGCCGGGGAGGTTCCCGCCGTGCAGGGGGCAGCGCTTCTGGTATTCGCGAGGGAATCGCCGGCACAGCCCATCGGGGTTGTTCTTCGTGACGTTCTTCAGCTTCGCGCCGCATCGTGGCAGGTCTGACGTCTGGTTGCTGGGCATGGCGTCCCCTCCGTCCCAGGACCTTGTCAAGTCCTAACGAAACGGTACACGACGTTTGATCAACCACCTACCAGGCTGCTACAGGCCGTAGTGCGGCATCTCCGCGTAGGCGCAGGTGTTGACCACCAGATACATGCACGGCATGGTGCGGTCAGCCGGATCCAGGTCGCGGGGGATCACGCGCTGTGAGGTGCGCACCACATACCGCGGCGAGTCATCGGGCAGCACGCCGGTGCGCACCAACGCGTCGATGCAGTGCTTGAGGGTGCTCGCGATGTTGTCCGAGTCGGCCACCCGATTGTTGCCCGGATACCACACGAGCTCGGCCGTGATCGGATAGATATCGCGCGGAATCTTACCTTTCGACACCAGGGCCGTGCCGTCTTTGATGATCGTCGCCAGACGCCATTCCTCGATGCGGGTCCCGCGCGAGTTCATAGTGAGTGGCGGCCGCTGCCACGGCAGGGGAATCACGTATTCGGACACGGGGGGATAGTAGCCCGCGTGCCGCCGGATGTGCTGACACCCGGCGGCACGGCAGGTCAGACCGGCGGCGGAGGGCTCGCGGCGGCGTGGCTGAGCACCGTCAGCAGCTGCTGCACCAACGCGTCGGGCAGGCCGGCCGAGACCAGCGCCGACGCGAGCTGGTTGACGTCGACCGAGGGCACCGACAGCGCCTTGACCGCGGCCAGCGTCTGCGCGTCGCGCTGCTGCTCGGCGGTGGCCTGCGCGTTGAGCGCGGCCAGGATGGCGTCCAGCTTGACACTGTTCGCCTCGCTCGCGTCCTTGGCGAGTCGAGAGAAATAGTCGGCGTAACCCCAGATGTTGCGGGCCTTGTCCGGTGTGAGCCCATCGGGCGCAATGATGTCGTCGGGTCCCATGTCGGTGTCCCCTCCCAAAGTGAGGTCTGCCTGCGTGAATGCTATCTGTCGGCTACGGTCGCCCGGGTGTGCCATGCCGGCGATCGGCGCAGCGTCGGTGTACTGCCAGACGGCCAGCCGAGGATGGCTGTAGCCGGATTGGTTCAGACCTTGCGACCAGACCACCGCGCCGGGGTAGGCGGCCACCATGAGGTAGACGTCACCGTCGACCCACTGATCCGGCTGCATGATCGTCTGCCAGAAGGATCGAGAGGCGTACACCATGATCTTGCGCTGGCCGGTGAGCTGCCGGTACCGCTCGATGAAGCGACGGATCCACTGAGGCGTGCCGCCGATCGGCCAGCCGATCGGCCTGCCGTTACTATCCGTCGTGTTCTCGATGTCCAGCAGCGGCAACAGCCGGCCGTTCTGGAAAGCCACCGATCCGGCCGTGGCGACGAAGTGCTCTGCGTCGGCCGCGGGATCCATGCGCGGGTCGGCGAAGTGGTACGCGCCAGCCAGTCCGCCGGCGGCAATCGCGCCGCCGAGCTGGCCAGCGTAGACAGGACTGGTGTACGCGGCGTAGCCGGATGCCTGCGTGGCCTTGACCCACACCGCCGGGGTGTCGCTGAGGTAGGCGGTCCAGTTGTTGATCTCGTTGTGACTGCTCACATCGCCAATGAATCCCACGGTCGTCCCCTTCCCTTCGTCCCCACGGTACGGGACGGTTCACGCCCGGTCGGCGATGTCGCCCCAATGCGGCTTATAGTCGAGCTCGATTGTGCCGGTACGGCCGTGCCGGTTCTTCGCGATAATGAACTGCACCGTTCCGGAAGGGTAGGAGATGGTGCCACCCTCGGGCAGCTCTTCCGTGATGGTCGGCAGGTGCAGCAAGATCACCCCGTCTGCGTCCTGCTCGATGCTGCCGGTTTCGCGGAAGTGGTGCAGCTGTGGAGCGTCAGCACCACCGCGGTTGAGCTGCGCTAGCGCCACCACCGGCAGGTGCAGTTCCTTGGCCAGCTGCTTGCAGATGCCGGACATGAGCGCCACCTGCTCCTGACGGTTGGAGCCAGCGGCAGTCTTGATCAACTGAAGATAGTCGATCACCACCAGGTGAAGGCCGTGACGGCGATGCAGCTGCCTGGCCTGAGCGACGATCCGGGCCATGGTGATGTTCGGCGAATCCAGGACCCATAGCGGCAGGTCGACCTGCTTCACCCACGCGGCGTGTGCCTGCGCCGCGGCGAGCACACGCCCGCTCGGCGCGTACGAGGTGAACTCGGACAGCTCCTCGCGCATGCTGGCGGCCATCCACCGATCCATCAGCTCGAAGCGGTGCATCTCCGCGCTCACGACCAGCGTGTTGTAGCCCGACTCGGCCGCCACCCATGCCACGCGGCCGCCGGCCAAGGTCTTGCCGACGCCCGGTCGAGCGCCGAACACGTAGAAGCCGCCCGGCCGCAAGCCGCCCGCCGTGAAGATGGAATTCAGCTCGGCCCACGGCGTCGGCACCACCTGGTATTGCGGGCCGCCGGCCAGCTCGCCGAGGTAGGCGTCCACGAAGTCAGGCACCCGCGGCGCTTCGTCGACCACCATCACATCGGTCTGGATAGCCCGCCACGTCTCCTCGGCGTGCTCCATCACCGTGTCGAACGCGTCCAGGTCGCCGACATCCGCAAGCTGTTGAAGCCGCTGCCCGAGCGCGCCAACCCGGCGCAGCTTCGCCGCCTTCGCCACACGCTCGGCGGCCAGCGGTGCCCACCCGGGGGCCGGCGGGCTGAGACATTCGCGGGTCACGATGTCCATGCACATGCGCAACTTGGCCCCGCTGGCGGCCGCGCCGAGCGCCGAGTGCATGGCCGCGATGTCCAGCGGCTCGCCGTTGGTGGCGTGCGCCTCGACGACGCGCCAGACCAGCTCACGGCCGGCGCTGGTGAAGTCGGCGGGCCGTACCAGGCGCAGCGACTCCATCAGGTCGTCGATCATGGCCGGGTAGAACGCCAGCCCGAGCAGGGTCGCTTCGTCCGCGTTCAGCTGCTGCTGCCGATCGGCAGGCGTGAGGCTCACGCCGGGTCCGCGAACCGTGTGGCGTTCTCGCGAATCCAGGTGATCCACTGCTCGTCGGTCATGCGGACCATCACGGCGTCTTCGAAACGGGCCCGCCAGCCGCGCGGATCGCGCTCGAAGAGCAGCTCGACATCTTCGCCCGCGAGCTGCGCGGCGATCGGATGCCGCCAGCACGACGCCCGGGCCGCGCGCAGCCAGGCCCGCCGGTCCATGACGTGCTTGTGCACGTGGGCGGTCTTCACGAAACCCAGCTCGGACAGGTTGACTGCGTCCACGGCGGCGGCCAGCTCGACGGCCGTCCACTGGCCGGCGGCGGCGGCACGCTGCCAGCGGGTGATCTCCACGGGGCCGACCGGCGTTCCCAGGTCCAGCAGCAGCACGCGGTCACGCAGCTCTTCGGCGGTCATGCGCAGGGCTTCCGAGCTCAGCGGCGGCAACGTGGCGAACATGTCGTGCTTCGCCTGCTGCTCCGGTAGGTTGGTCGCCATCGGTCGTACCGTCCTTCGATCGGTCTGCCCCCCGGACGTTCCAGCGTCGCGGGGGGTTCTGTGTTGACACCCTACCCTGATCGACTTCAGAGCGTCCAGTCGTTCAGCATGCCCGATGCGTACCGGCGGTCACCGGGCGACATGCCGTCCGGCAGCTCCACGATCCCCTTGCTGGTGACGATCTGCTTCCCGCGGCCTCGAGCTGCCCAGTTGCCCGGCTGCACATCGGCCATGGCCCGGAACACCCACGCGCCGCGCTTCTCCGCCGCCCGCTTCACCGCCGCCAGGATGTGCACAGGGTTGTTGCCGGCGGCCACCAGGCCCTTGACTTCCTTGCCGACCTGGCCGATCTGGCGGCCGGACGGCTCGAAGCTGAAGCCGCGGCACGCCTCGACGTACAAGCCGACCAAGGTCTTCGTCCACTCGGACGGGGTGTGCTGCTCGCGCGGCAGCTGCCACGCCATGGCGTCATAGCGGGGGGCATCCACCGGCGCGCTGCGCTTGCGCTTGCCGGTCTCTTCGGGCTCGGCAAGAAGCCAGGACGCCGAGAGATCGGCGACGGCCGGAATGGTCGGCTCGGCCGGCGCTAGCTCGGTGCCGGGCTCTTCGATGATCTCGGCCTCGGTCACCTCCGGGCCGGCCGGCGTCGCGCTAGCGGCGTCGGTGATCTTCTGGTTGGTCTCTTCTGCTGGTGGTGAAAAGGACTGGTCGCCGGAAGCCAAGTGCGTGACACGACCCGATGTCACGCACTTGGCTTCCGAGATCAACTCGTCTGTCACGCACTTAGCTTCCGCGGCTTTGCCCTGCTCGATGGCCTCTGTCACGCACTCAGCTTCCGAGATCAACTTTGCTCGGCGGCGGCGTTGACGCTCAACCGCAAGCGCCCGCTTGTGCTCCTCGCGGGCATCGATCGGCAGCCAGCCCGCCGGCACGTCGTACTCGAACCGCAGCCGCCACCGGATCGTGCCGTGGCGGCTCAGCCCATCCCGCTCGACGCGCTTGGCTTCCTCAAGGCGGGCCAGGGCCGACCGCACCGAGCGCTCGGACACGTGCGCCCGCTCGGCCAGCCAGGCATTCGAGGGGTAGGCGTTGCGGCCGGTCTTGTGGTCAGCCCGAGAGGCGAGGTTGGCAAGCACCCGGTTGGCCACCTTGTCCTCTGCGCCGCGCCCGTTCAGCAGCGGCGGCAGGGCGGAGAGCCAGTCGAGAGTGCCCTTCCACTGCTGCCCGTCAAGCAAGTGTGTGTCAACTCGCTGGTCAGTGGCGTTGTGCTGCGGGTCAGTCATGGATAGACTCCCTGCTAGATGAGCGTTCTAGCAGCCCCGCTGGGTCGGCACCCATAGGCGGGGCTGCATTACGTCTGGGGTCTGATCGTATCCGTCGGACGTCTGACGCGATAGGTGCCGAAGCGCACCGCAGCGGGCCGGAAGTCACGGAATGGCAACAGGTCTAGTCCTGCGCTGCCGTGTACGCTGCCGGTGCGGGTCATGGCTGGTTCGCGCTGGTGGTCAAGGCCGCCGGGTCTGGTTCCCCTTGCCCGGCGGCCGCACCGCGGTTCTAGTTCGGCCGCTCGGGGTCCGGCCACTCTCCATGGGTGAGCTGCCGGCGCTGCTTGGCGGTGAGCTCCGAGCTCTTGCCGTAGATCCGGCCGCACGGTCCGTAGAGGACAGGCAGCGGCTGTGGTCGCACCCGCTGCCCGGCCGCCGCCAGTTCCTGACGCACGCGCTCGCGACCACCCGGGTCAAGCCGCGCCTGCTCCTCGGGTGTCCATTCGACGTCGACCAGCCCCGGCAGGCGCAGGCGTGATCCGACGTAGACGTAGCCCAGGGCAATGGGCGGCCCGAGCGGCACGCGGATGTGGTCCACCAGCAGGGACCATTGCCGGATGTTCGGGGACGGCGCGATCAGCACCGGCACGCGGTCGAGAGGCTCGGTCGACAGCTTCGACACCAGCCAACCGCGCGGACCGGACACGCCGTTGCGGTCCGCGTGCACGCTGCCCGGGCCGCCGTTGTGCACGGTCGGGTCGAGCGCCAGCAGGTTGGACAGCAGGTCGGTATCCAACCGGGAGGTGCCGCCCATGCCCTTGTTGCGTCGGTGATGGGCGTCGAAGGTCTCGAAGTCCAGCGGCGTGCCGCTCACCTCACACCGGCCGCTGCATCGGGCCCACAGCTGCTCACGTAGGCGTGACCAGTTGGCCTTCGGTCGCTTCGCCATATGTTGACTCCCCTCGGGTCGGTGGGTATGATCCTAGTATGCGAGCACGGCGAAGGGAGGTCAACCACCGGTGAGCACGAACCCACGGCCCACGGTCCAGATCAAGAGCCCCGACCAGCTGACCGAGCGCGACCTTGAAATTCTGCGCCTCAAGAAGGTCGAAGGCTGGAGCTTCCGCGAGATCGGAGACTCGCTCGGCATCACACGCCAGGCCGCGCAGCTGGCATACCGGCGGGCCGGCGGCGAGACCGACCGGCAGTGGCCCGTCGAGAAGGCGTCCGACGCTGTGCACCAGCCCGAGGTACGCGTGCGCAAGGTCGTCAACACGGCCGCTCTTGCCCGCCTGGCCCAGATGAGCGCGGAAGGACTCGGCCGTTACACGCTGCGCGAGCTGTGCCGGCGGTTTGCTCTGCTGCCGCTCGGACAGCGCGAGTTCCCGCCACTGGACGCGCCTTTCACGTCGTCGCCGCCAGGCAGTCGCAGCGGCGAGACCATCACACTGCGTTGGGAGACGCGGTGGGCCGAGTTCGAGGGGGCCCAGAAGCTGATCCACCAGCGCGGCTACTCGCTGTCCGAGGTGATCGAGAAGCGGCTGCGCCAGTTCGCGCTGACCGGAGACATCCCGCCCGAGCCGACCCTGAAGACCCTGGAGACCAGCAGCGATGACTGACCAGCAGGACCAGCCACAGACCAAGCGACCGGCCATGCAGGTCGCACTCGACGCCGAGAAGCTCGCCAGGCAGGCCATGAGCGAGGTGGAGAACATCGGCGCGCTGGCCGCCGCGGCGGCCGAGTCAGGCGGCGGCGAGCAGGTCGGAACGGTGCTCGGTGAGCTCAAGCAGACGGTGGACAGCCACGATGGCGCGCTCCGTGAGGTCATCACCGATCTCGGCGCGACCAGGCGCGAGATCGGCGCGCTAGCCACGCAGCGGCAGGTCGCCAAGGTGCGGGAGCAGGTCGAAAACATCGAGAAGTGGCAGCTGGCCGAACTCGAAGGTGCGCAGGACGGCGGCAGCACGATGGTGGCCGGCCTGGTCGAGATGGTGGCCGAACTGCGCGAAGAGCTTGAGCAGCTGCGCGGTCGCCTGGCGCACAAGGCGGACGGCGGCGGCGCGGCGGTGCATTCGCCGGGTGCGCCGCACGTGCTCGGCCTGATCGCGCAGTTGCAGAAGCTCGTGCACGAGATCGGCAAGGGTCGTGAGTTCAGGGCCGAGAACAGCCGGGGCACCGTTACCCAGCAGTACGACTTCCGGGGTATCGACGAGGCACAGAACGCTATCGGCTCGGCGCAGCGCGAGATTGGGCTGATCGGCCCGAAGGTGACGATCATCGAAAAGACGGTCAACATCACCGAGGTTGACAAGGGCAGCTACACGCAGGTGTGGACCACGGTCAGTGTGACGGCGCGCTACACCTTCCAGTCGCCGGTGGACGGCTCGGAGTGGTCGACTGAGGGCTGCGGCATGGGCCGCGATCTCGGCGACAAGGCCGAAAGCAAGGCGCTGGCCGGCGCGTTCAAGTACGCCCTCTTTCACGGGCTGAACATCCCGGTCAAGGGCGTGTTCGTGGACGCTGAGACCGAAGACCCGCGGATCGAGCGTCAGCAGTCGCAGGACACCGGCCGCATCTATGGCCACGGTCACGCCGCACCGGACCCGCACGGCAGCGATGCCGAGGCCGAGGCAGCATTCGAGCGCGCCTTGCAGGCCCCCTCGCCGGCCAACGTGCAGGCGTCCCTGGCCGCGCAGCAGGCGGCACCGGCAGAGCGACCCGACACCCGCAGTCCCGAAGAGTTGGCGCGTGACGCGTTGGCCGCCGGGCGCAAGGCCGCCAACGCGGACGACGCCGGCAAGGTGTGGCAGTACGCGCATCAACGCGGCGTGCTCTCCATGCACGTCGAGGGGTTGCAGCTCGGTCAGCATCTCCTGGCCGCGCTGCGACTGCTGCCCGGCGGTGCTGCACTGCGACTGGCCGGAATGGAGCACTACCTGTGAGCGACTCGACGGCGTATGGGGATGCCGTGCAGCAAGCGCTGGTCGCCGTGCTGCGTGACTCGGCGCATTACGAGACGGGGCCGGTCGATGCCTGTTCCGGGCCGGCGCAGTTGATCGCGGACGGCGACGGGACACAGCTGGTCGTCTGCTCGTGCGGCGCGGTGGTGGAGATTCCGGGCGGCATCGAGGCGCAGCTGCGTAGCCGCGGCCTGCTCCCCGATGCCGGCCCGGTCACCGCATCCGACCCGGTGTATCCGGGGCTGCCGATGATCGACCCGTCGCAGATCGCGACGCCGGCCGATCTTGAGGCGCACCTGCTCGACGTGATCGTGCGCCTGGAACGCGGCCAGATGTTCGAGCGGGAAGCGATCGAAGCCGAGTACAACGCCCGGTTGGCGTGGGAGCTGGCCCGCGCGAAGTCGATCGCGACGGGCGGGGGCGCGGCCGACGTGCGGGAGGCTCGTGCGCTCACCGACAACGAAGAGTTGTACGAGACGTATCGGCGGGCCGAGATGATGCGCAAGGCGACGCAGGCCGCGATGCACAACTGCCGGTCGCAGCTGTCGGGCTACCAGTCGGTAGCACGGTCGGTGCTGGCGACGTACGGGGCCGGCGGGTCGCCGGGACCAGCCACTTCGAGGGGACGGAATTGACGATGATGTTCAACAAGGCGGCCCTGCTTGCCGCCGCTGAAGCCGAGATCGAGGCGCGCAACACTGCAATGCGCGCCGAAGTGGACCGGCGAAACGCGGAGCTGGCCGATGCCAAACGGGCATGGATGGACCACTACGGCGAAGCATGGCTCACCACGTTGACCCAGCTGCGCAAGAAGCTGCGCAACGGCCAGCCTATCTACGGTGCCGACCTTCCATCGGCGGACCGGTACGGCCGGGTGGCCCTCTACGGTGATCGACCCATAGCCGACCGGCAGCACAAGGACATGCTGTCGCCGGACCTGGCCAATCTGATCGAGGTCCTGAAAACGATCGACGACGAGTTGGTCAGCGTGCCGACACTGCGCACCCTGCTCACGCCCGCGGCCCTCGGCGCGGCACTGCGCCAGCTGGGCCGCTCAACCAGTAAGGAAAACTGACATGGGCTGGTGCAGCGCGACCGAGATCATGGACACGGCGTTGGAGGCAGCAGAGGCAGCGGTGGGAGCGGCCCTCGACGCGATCGAGTGGGGAGCGCAGCCCACCAGCCACGGTGAGCAGCTGGTGGACGACGCGCTACGGCCGTTCGTCGCCAAGCTGGCCGCGGTGCTGCGCGACAACGACTGGGACTGCATCGAGGAGTCGGACTACTTCGACCGATTCCAGCAGGAAATGCTCGGCTACGACGACAGCGAATACGCGGCATACCTGGTCGAACAGGTGAAGGACGCAGCCGACTACCAGTCCGGCGACCTGGAAAAGTGGACGGCAAAGCTCGCCGTGCACAAGCGGAAGATGGGAAACTGATCATGAGCGCGTTGCAGGTGAGCGGTGTGTGCCGACTCGGGGCTGATCCCGATCTGCGGTTCACGCCGAGCGGGGCCGCGGTGTGTTCGGCACGGGCCGTATTCCAGGACCGCTACCAGGACAAGCAGAGCGGCGAGTGGAAGGACGGCGACACCACCTGGGTTTCGCTGATCGGCTGGCGGCAGCTGGCGGAGAACATGGCGGAGTCGTTCAAAAAGGGCGACGACGTCATGGTCACCGGCACGCTGGTGGTCCGCGAGTACAAGAAGAACGACGGCACCCCCGGCTACGCGACCGAGGTCAAGGTGCGGGACATCGGCCCGTCGATCCGGTTCAGCGCGGCCAAGTCGGCGCGCGTCGACCGGCAGTACGACGGCCCGGCCGCCGGTCCGGCCGAAGACCCCTGGGACCGTGCGCCGGACGCGCGGCAGCAGGCGGCTAGCGCGCGGCCAAACCAGGGCCAGCAGGACGGCCCGCCGGCGCGCGGCCAGTGGCAGGCGTCCGGCCGGCCGGTGCAGCAGGCGGCCCGCTTCGATCCGGTGACCGGTCAGCCACTGGTTCCGGCCGGCGGCTTCGACGACGAGCCGCCGTTCTGATGGGTACTCCTCCTGGGCAGGTAGACCCGTTGATCACGGAGGCCGAGCGGGCACAGCTTGACAACCTGTTCACCTATCACGCTCCGCACGGCGATCAGGTGGACCGATATGGCATCATCCGGGCGGCCGGGCGCGAGATGGCCCGAATGATCATGGCCTACTCGTACGAAAGCGAGGAACGCGAACAGGCGTTGTTCGCTGTGCGGGCGGCTGTAATGTGGGCGAACGCCGGGATTGCCTGCAACGAGCCACCGGCCGATGGGTAGGCATCGCGTGTCCACCGGCCGCCATGGGGGTGGCGGCCGGTGGCGTGTACCTCGCGTCTTGCGGCATGCGACGGCGGGCCACCGGGCGTCGCCGGGGTGCATGGGATGGCTGCTTGTGGGCGTGGTGGTGCTGGTCGCACTGGTTGTTGACACCCCCCACATTGGGGCGTAGCGTGGAGGCATGACGAAAACAGTGCTCGACCCCACGCTCCGCCTGGTCCAACAGCTGGCCGAGCAGGAAGTGACCCTGCGCGCCGTCGACCACACCGACAACGAGGGCGAACCGTGTGAGCACTGTCAGATGCGTGGCCGCGCCAACACGGTCACCCTGTACGGGTACAACGGCGATGGCGAGCGCATCACCGCTGACTGCTGCGTGCACTGCGTCCCTGCCGTGGCCGGGGAGCACTTCCACCCGCTGTACGGCGTGCGCGCCGAGGTGGCCCGGTGATCCGCTGGACACGCGAGCCTGCCAAGCCCGACGTCATCTGGACACCGACGGGATGGTGGCGGGTCGCCGCCCCGGACGGCTCGCTGTGGTGTGAGACCAGCATCGAATCCGAGGCTCGGGACGCGGTTCGCCCCGGCGACAAGCTTCAACGGCTATGGGAAGCGCGACGCGAATGGCGGGATGCCGAGTGAGCGACCTTGATCCCGCCACCGTTCCCGGCTTCCGAGAGGCCAGGGCCGCGCTGGACGGCCTAACGGAAGGCACCATGTCGGCGGACGATGTGGATCGGATCGTGGCCGTAGTGATGGGGATTTCCCGGCCGTACGTGCAGGCCGAGCTTCTCGCGGATGTCTCGGACTACCTGACCGAGCAGGGGCACCACGACCTGGCCAGCCTGCTCGACAATCTGAGTGCCGGCATCCAGAAGGCGGTTTACGGTGGCTGACGAACTGAAGCTGGCCGATATGGCAATCCGCCTGCTGGCATCGATCCGCGCGCTGGTCGATGAACCCCTTGACGATCCGAACAGCGACGAAGCTATCACCATCTGCAAAATCCGGAAACTGCTGGGAGTCGAACGAGATGACTGACGCGCTCATGACGTTGCAGATGGTGGCGGACACGCTGCCGGATCCGGTCGAGTTCCGCCGACGCGCCATGCAGGCGGCCCGCGACGGCTACGCCGCGGCTGTCGACGGGCAGGACGTGCGCACGCCCGAGGACACGGCGAGTGTTCAGCTGTCGCTGGCCCGTACTCGCGAGCTGGCCCAGCAGTACGCGGCCACCTTCACCGCAGTGGATAAGGAGCTGGCCAGATTCCAGCGCGACCAGCTCGAACTGCTGCCCGGTGGCCCGTCTGCCTTCAAGGTGGCGGACAGCGACGGCGACATTATCGTGCAGCTGGACACCTCGAATACCTACACCTTCGACGAGGGCCAGCTGCTGTTCGCGGTCGCCGCCGACACTGTGCGTGACGCGGTGCTCGACGAACTGATTCACGTGGTTGAGGACTCGGCCAGCTATGACGCGATGCGCACAGCTCTCGGGGAGCGTCTCGCGGTGCTGCTGGTGGGCATGGTGGAGTCGGTGGCGGCGATGGGTAGTTTGAAGATGCAGGTGACGAAGGTGAGGGCCTTCGCGGATCAGCTTCAGCGCAACGGTGATGGCGTGCTGGCCCGCGTGGTCCGTGACACGATCGTGCAGGAGAAGAACACCAAGTCCGGTGCGAAGTTCACCAGGAAGGAACCGAAGTCGTGACCAACAGCCAGAAAGACAGCGGCTTGACCAATCTGCCCGCAGACGGACCGCACCCGGCCGGCGAAGCGCCGCCGTTCGACCCGAAGCCGCCGGTCGCTGTCGAGCAGGCGCAGCAGCCGAACGCGGCCGCCGCGTTCGCCGCCGAGCACGAGCGGCAGACCCGCGCGGCGCATGATGCCGAGATCGCGGCCGCCGGCGAGTCGACCAACATCGGCACCGACGGTGAGCCGCACTTCCTGAAGATGATCCCGCACGAGGGAGTCGACGCATCCGAGGGCGACCACAACCCGGACGACTTCGATTACGTGTGTGGCTCGGACGGCCAGCCGTGGCCGTGCTCGCAGGCGCAGGAGTTGGAGCGCCAGGAGCAGGAGCGGCGCGGGGAGCAGCCGACGGCGGCCGGGCAGCCCAAGAACCTGTCCGACGCCGAGCACCTGGCGAACGAGTCGGCCGGAATCGCCGAGCAGGCCAGGGGGCCGCGGCCGTGACGGTTGCCGAGCTGGTCGAGCAGTTGGGCCGTTGCGATCAGGGCGCTGAGGTTCTGCTCTGGGCTGGCGACGGATTCCGTAGCGGCCTCGATGAGATCGACAGCACCGATCAGGACCGCGTGGTTCTGGTCGGGTACCTCGGCTGATGTCCGCCGAGCAGGTGGACAGAGTCGCCCGGTCGCTGCTGCGCTCTGAGATGCTGCTGCGCCTGCTCGACAGCGACCGCAGGCCAGCCACCGTGGAGCAGGTAGTGGCTGGCCTGCGGATCGAGCTGGCCTTGCAGCGCGACAACGTCTGGCTTCAGCTGAACGAGTTGGGCCTGCCTGTGCCAGACGCGCCACTACTGGCTTCCCGCCGGCACTTGCCGGCGAAGCCCGAGACGCTGTTCTAGTCGGCGCGGCCGGTGGCGCG
>C688J18823_10000115_pt1 | contig 41654 bp, 46 predicted proteins | sample HopSoiMetagenom1_FD_18823 | JGI IMG/M metagenome (IMG submission 18823)
TTCACCATGTTGTTGGAGTCGCCGCCCCCGAAGAAGGCCGACGTCGTCCGCGACAGGTCCGTCGGCGCGGGAACGGCCGGGGACCCGCCGCCACGGGTCATGGCGACCGCGTCGATCTCCTCGATGAAGCCGATCGCGCCCCCTTCCTTGCGCGCCGCTTTCCGGAGCTTGCGGAAGAACGACCGGATCCGGAACGCCGACATGCCCTGCCACATGGACTGGAACGCCGGCGCCGGGATGAACAGGAACGGCACGCCCGCCTGCTTGGCCATCGCCTTGGCGAGGAACGTCTTGCCGGTCCCGGGAGGACCCTCGAACAGGATGCCGCGACGCGGCGTGCCGCCGAGCTCCTCGCGGAACGTCGCGTAGCCGAGGAAGACGTCGAGCGAGCGCATGACTTCTTCCACTTGGTTGTCGAGGCCCTTGATGTCGGTCAGACCGACGTCGACCTGCTCGGGATACACCGTGATGTGGGGGGATCGCCCGTTCATCAACATCATGAGCGGCATCCCGATGATCGCGATCAGCATCACGAGCGGCGGGATGAAGAAGATCGCGTCGGACCCGAAGTGTGGCATCCCCAGCGAGAAGCCGGAGGACCAGAGCCGGTACAAGAGGTAGTCGATCAGCGCGACGATGACGATCGCGCGGACGACCTTCTTGAGCCTTGTGCGCTCGCGCTGGCGGAAGACATCGGCGCGGCCCTTCGTGGTGAGCTGGGATCCGGCCAACAACGCGCTCTGCGTGGTCGTTTCCTCGTTGCGCACGTGAGCTCCTCGCGCGTGTGGGCCGATCGGGCGTCGGCCGGGGGTCGTCCAGGAGTGCCACGCTACATCGGATGCCGTTTGCGACGCATCGGACTTCCGACGGTGTCGGCGGAAGCGAACGCAGGGGACCGAGCGTCGTGCGCACGTCGCGTATCCCGGCAGAGCGCCTGGCCCGCAAGCCGTCACCAAGCGCCGGTCGAACGCTGCGATAGGCTCCGCTGCCCATGGCCCGGACCAAGAAGGCGCCGATCGCGCAGCGCGACCGCGCGGTGCTCGGCGCGGTGCTGCGCGATCTTCGGCGCGCGGCAGGCTATCGATCCGTCGATGCGGCCGCCGAGACGACGGGTTGTCCCGCGTCGCGCCAGACGATCTATCAGTACGAGCGGGGCGCGATGAGCCCATCGCTCCCCCAGTTCCTGGAGCTCGTCTCGTTCTTCGTGCTGGAGGCACCGAAAGGGCCCGATGCCAAGCCGGACGCCGATCTGCGGGCCCACGGCGTCGCCGCGATCACACGCGCGCTCGATCTACCCGCGTACCACGTTGCCGCGGCGCGGGACCTGATCGCCAAGATGCAGCCGGTCGCCGGCGGCGGCCGATGATCGCGCTGACCGACGTCGATCACGTCGGGATCGCGGTTCTCGATCTCGAGGAGGCGGTCGCCCGCTACGAACGGCTGCTCGGCGTCGCGCCGACCCACCGGGAGCGCGTCGAGGACCAAGGCGTCGAGGAGGTCCTGTTCGCTGTCGGCTCGTCCTACGTCCAGCTGCTCGGGGCGCTCGGCCCGGCCACGCCGGTCGGACGATCGCTCGCGACGCGCGGGCCCGGCATGCATCACATCGCCTACCGGGTCATCGACCTCGCGGGCGCGCTCGAGCATCTCCGTGCGGAGGGCGCGCGCCTGGTCGATGAGGCGCCCCGCCCGGGATCGCGGAACACCCTGATCGCGTTCGTGCACCCGGCCGCGATGGGCGGCGTGCTGATGGAGCTCGTCCAGGAACGCTAGGCCGCGCCGGTGCCTGGCTCGGCGGCGCCGACCAAGCAGCTCACGTTGCCCTCCGGCAGCGCGCCATCGCCCATCAGCTGGTGCGCCATCGGGATCTCGCCGTATGCGTACGTGTGACCGAGCGTCGTGACGATCTTGCCGTCACGCACGAGGTCGTTGAACGCGACCGCCTGCTCGTCGTTCATCAGGTGCGAGCCCTGGTAGCGCTTCTGCAGGAACCAGAGGTAGCGAACGTCGATGACCGTGTCGTAGCCGGTCGTCCCGGCGCAGATCACGATCATCCCGCCACGGTCACAGACGAAATTCGACGTGGGGATCGTGTCCTGACCGGGATGGTCGAAGACGATCTGCGGGTTGGTCTTGTCGCCGAGCGCCTCCCAGAACGCTTTGCCGAACGCCTTCGCGCCGTCGAGCCAGCCCTTCCAGTCGGGCGAGTCCCACGCCGGTGGCACGCCCCAGTGGTCGAAGTTCTTGCGATTGACGAAGCCGACGGCTCCGAGCTGCTTCGCGTACTCACCCTTCTCGTCGGACGACACGACCGCGACCGCACGGCCGCCGGCGTTCGTGACGAGCTGGACCGCGAGCGATCCGAGGCCACCCGCACCCCCCCACACGAGGACGGCGTCACCCGGCTCGACGACGTTCGGCGGCCACCCGAACAGCATCCGGTAGGCCGTCCCTCCGGTGAGCGTCGGCGCGGCCGCCTCTTCCCACGTCAGATGCTCTGCCTTGGGCATGCACTGATGGTCCTGCACCTTCGTGAACTGCGCCATCGAGCCCCAGCACGTGTCGTATCCCCAGACACGGAAGCTGCCGGCGAGCCCGGGATCCTTGCCCGCAAGGACCCATGGATCGTCCGGGTCCCATTGCCCGGGGTGCACCGTGACCGCATCGCCGACCTGGACACCCGTCACGTCGGACCCTATGGCGTAGACGATGCCGCTCGCATCGGACCCGACGATGTGGAAATCGGTCGGCTCGTTCCAGCGAGCCTGGGTCTTGGTGACATCGACCGGGATCCCGCGCGCCGCCCACACGTTGTTGAAGTTGACCCCGGCGGCCATCACGGCGACCAGCACGTCGCGCGGGCCGAGCTCGGGGACATCGATGACCTCGTCGCGGATCGCGTCGCGCGGCTCGCCGTAGCGATCGGGTCGCACGAGCATCGCGTGCATCTGCGCCGGCACCTGGCCGATCGGCGGCAGCGCACCGATCTCGTAGACGTCCTTGCCCATGGCTCTCACCTTTTCGGATCGATACGGAACGGGAACGGGAACCCTAGCAACCGAGCCGAACCCGCGGCGGAGCCGTCAGCCGCGCGACGACAGCAGCATCGGTTCGGGATCCGCGCTCGGGCACAGGTCGAACCGGGGACACCAGGCGCACCAGCGGCCGGGCGTGAGCGCCGGCTCGCGGCCACCACGCAGCGCCGCAGCCGACCGCGCCGCCGAGATCACGCGATCTGCCGCATGGAACAGCAGCTCTTCGTGGACGTCCTCGACCTGCCACGTGCCGCCCTCGAGGAAGAACGACGCGACCCGGTACGGCGGCACGCCGAACCGCAGCGTGTGCAGGAGCGCATACGCGCGGTTGTCCTCGGCGTGTTCCGGATAGGCGCCGCCGGTCTTGAGGTCGATAAGCAATCGCTGCGCGCGCATCGGCTGGATCCGGTCCGGACGGCCGATCACCAGGTCGACCTTGCCGGAAACGACGAGCGAGCCGCCCAGCAGCTCGGCCTTCATCGGAAGCTCGACCAACGGCGCGAGCTCGCGACGAAGATCTCGCAATGGCGGGAACGACCCCTCGAACAGCGCGGTGCGGCGGGCGACCTCCATCAGCAAGTCGTCTTGGTCGGGGGGGCCGAGGTCGCGCCAGTACTCGGCGAACCGCTCCTCGCGATCGGCGGTGCGGGTCGCGGCGATCGACGCCGCGTCGTGCGGCTCGAGCGGATCCCGGGCGCCGACGACGACCTCGATCGCCCGGTGCTGCACGACCCCGACCGCGGTCGCCCGGCTGTGTGCGAACGCCGGCCCCTCTCCGGTGAGCTTGGACCAGAAGGTGCCCTCGCATCGGTCGAGGTCGTTCAGGCGTTCCTTGCCGAGCCACAGGGGATCGCCGAGCTCGAGTCCGCGTGCGGCCTCTTCGATCCGGTCGCGGAGGCGCTGCGGGAGGTCCGACGGGAAGATGGGGCGCTCGGTGCCGATCAGCTGGTCGAGCGTGCGCTGCTGTGGTTCGGTCAGCTGCATGCCAGCATGCTAGGAGGCGATGCCGACATCTCGTGGGAACCCCGACGACATCGTGCGCGCGCTTGCCGATCCGGAGCGGATGGCGATCGCGGGCGTGCTTGCGCGCGCCGACCGCACGGCCGACGAGCTGGCCGAGGACCTCGCGGTGGAACCGAGACGAGTGATGGCGCAGCTCGGCAAGCTCACCTCCGCGGGGGTCGTTTCGATCGCCGACGATCGGCGGACCTACCGCCTGGATGTCGCCACCATGCGCCAGGCCGCCGAGATCGTCGGGCCGCCACGCGAGGCGGGCCTGGCCCTGGGCGCAGCGAGTGACGACGAGGAATACGTCCTCAAGACGTTCTTCCGCAACGGGCGGCTCACCGAGATCCCGATGAAGCGCTCGAAGCGCCGCATCGTGCTCGAACGCATCGCGCTCGAGTTCGAGCCCGGCCGCCGCTACGACGAGAAAGAGGTGAACTCGATCGTCGGCGCCTTCTTCACCGATCATGCATCGCTGCGGCGCTACCTCGTCGACGAAGGGTTCCTGGACCGCGACCACGGCCAGTACTGGCGAGCGGGCGGCCGCGTCGACGTCAACTAGTGCCTGCTAGGGTCGGCGGGTGCCGACACGGTTCCTCGCGACCGTCGTCACCCTCCCCCTGATCCTCGGAATCGTGACGATGGCGCCGACACATGCGAAGCCCGGCGTCGGGCCCTGCGACCTCTCCCCCGGTTCCGGAGAGACCGTCGGGCATCTCATGCGCCGACGGATCACGTGCACCGTGAACAGGTTCGGGCCGATCGGTGGCGGCGCGGAACGCGCGATCTGCATCGCCAGGCGCGAGAGCGGGCTCGATCCGAGCGCCGAGTCCAAGACGGGGATGTACGTCGGGCTGTTCCAGCAGTCGTCGAGGATGTGGCCCGATCGATACAAGGCGTGGACGCGTCGCTCGTGGCACCTCTCCCAGAACGCGAAGAACGGACGCTCCAACGCGATCGTCACGATCCGGATGGTCCACGCCGCCGGAGGGTGGAAGGATGCCGGCTGGCGGGTGAAGGGGTGCTGAGTCGCCCCGCCGGAACCCTCCCCTAGACTCCGGTCATGGCCAAGACCGAGAACCCACCTGCGAACGAGCGGACCGTCGAGGACCGGATCGAGGAGCTGCGGGAACGGCGCGTCGCAGCCCTGATGCCGGCCGGTCCCGAGGCCGCCGAGAAGCAGCACGACAAGGGCAAGTTGACCGCCCGCGAGCGGCTCGACATCTTGATGGACGCGGGCTCGTTCGTGGAGACCGACCCCTTCACGGTGCACCGCTCGCACGATTTCGGGATGGACCAGCGCAAGCCACCCGGCGACGGCATCGTCACCGGCTACGGCACGATCGACGGGCGCAAGGTGTTCGTCGCGTCGCAAGACTTCACGGTATTCGGCGGGTCGATGGGCGAGGTCGTCGCGCAGAAGGTCTGCAAGGTGATGGACCTCGCGCTCCAGACCGGCGCGCCGTTCATCCAGATCAACGACTCGGGCGGCGCGCGGATCCAGGAAGGCGCCGCTTCGCTCGCGGGCTACGGCTACATCTTCGAGCGGAACGTCCGCGCGAGCGGCGTGATCCCGCAGATCAGCGTGATCATGGGGCCGTGCGCGGGCGGAGCGGTCTACTCCCCGGCGATCACGGACTTCACGTTCATGGTGAAGGAGACATCGCACATGTTCATCACCGGGCCCGACGTGATCAAGACCGTCACCGGCGAAGACGTGACGATGGAGGCGCTCGGCGGCGCGATGACGCACGCGACACAGTCTGGCGTGGCGTCGTTCATCGGCGAGGACGACGAGAACGTGCTGATGGGCGTGCGGTACCTGCTGTCGTTCCTGCCGTCGAACAACCTGGAGGACCCGCCGGCGTACGCGACGACCGACGACCCCGAGCGGCTGACCGACGCGTTGACGCACCTCGTACCCGACCGCGCAGCCGAGGCGTACGACATGCACGAGGTGATCCGGTACGTCGTGGACGAGGGCGAGTTCCTCGAGGTGTTCCCGCTGTGGGCGGCGAACATCGTGACTGGGTTCGCCCGGCTCGACGGCCGCAGCGTCGGTGTGATCGCGAACCAGCCGAAGGTGCTCGCAGGGACCCTCGACATCGATGCGAGCGAGAAGGCCAGCCGCTTCGTGCGCTTCTGCGACGCGTTCAATATCCCGATCCTCACGTTCGTCGACGTGCCGGGGTTCCTGCCGGGGACGACGCAGGAGTACAACGGGATCATCCGCCACGGCGCGAAGCTGCTGTACGCGTTCGCCGAGTCGACGGTGCCCCGCATGACGGTGATCACGCGCAAGGCCTACGGCGGCGCCTATCTGGTCATGAACTCGAAGCACCTTCGCTCCGACGTCTCGTTCGCGTGGCCGACGGCCGAGATCGCCGTCATGGGCGCCGAGAGCGCGGTCAACGTGGTGTTCCGCAAAGAGATCGAGCAGGCCGACGATCCGGCGGCGCGTCGCGCCGACCTGATCACCGAATACCGCGACAAGTTCTCGACGCCGTACGCGGCGGCCGAGCGCGGCTTCATCGATGACGTGATCGAGCCGGCCGAGACCCGGCCGCGGCTGATCAAGGCGCTCCGGATGCTCTCGACCAAGCGCGAGGCGATCCCCGCGCGCAAGCACGGCAACATCCCGCTGTAGCGAGGAGACGGCGTGTTCGAGACCGACGACGGACGCAAGATCGACGTCCCCGAGGGCCTGACGCCCGAAGACGAGCGCGCGGTGCTGATCGCGCTCGAGCGGTACTTCGTCGCAGAGAATCCGAAGCCCGCTCCGTGGGTGTTGCAGGGCCGGATCGAGGCGACCGGGTTCGGCGCACTCCAGGTCCGGCGGTTCGCGCGCGAGCCATGGCACGGTCAATGGGTGGAGTTCGCGCGCAAGGGCGTCCCGCCGGTGCAGGGTCGGGGCGACGTCCGATGACGGCGTCGTCGCGCACCCCGGTCGACCCCGCCACCCTGCCGCGCGACGATCCTCGGCTGGATCAACGCTGGCCTGTCACACTCGATGGCGTCTCCTCGGAGGAGGTCGCCGAGATCGTGGAGTTGCTGGACGCGGCCGGGATCGCGTGCCACACCGAGACGGTGTCTCCCCGCGTCGAAGGCATGGAGTGGTTGGGCGTCACCGGCCTGTTCGACGTCCTCGTCCGCGAAGAAGATCTCCGCCCCGCTGTGGCGGTGCTCAGGCCCGCCTACCCGGAGCGGTTCCCCGGCGAGAAGCTGCCGGACGACAGCCTGTGGCCGGGCGATGCCTTCGGCAAGGACCCGCGCGCGCTGTGCCGGCTGTCGTGGGCCCAGAGCTGGGACCTGACGGCCGCGCTCGGCCGCGCCGGTATCAGGGCGATCGTGTTGCCCGACGACGTGCCCCCGCCGGAGCCGCCTGCGCGTGAATCGCTCCGCGAGGCGCTCGCCGACGAGTCGCACGATCTGTTGGCCGAGGTCGAAGACATGACGGACATCGGGCCCGGCACACCGTCGCCCGTGCCGATCGAGGAGCGGTGGTACGTCGTGGTGGTCCTGCAGAACGATCTCGATCGCGCCGCCGAGCTCGCGTCGAAGGCGCTCGGATCGGCCTTCGAGCTCGACGGCAGCGCCTACGACGGCTAGCGCCATGCGCGCGTCCAAGACGCCGGGTTCGGTCACACGCGACGAAGCGATCGCGGTCTTCGCGCGAGACGGATGCTCCGAGCCACGCTCCTGGGCGAACGGTCCCGGCGACAGGTTCGGCCGCCACGAACATCGTCGCGCGAAGGTGTTGTTCTGCCTCGAGGGCTCGATCGTGTTCCACACCGACGACGGGGATGTCGCGCTCGAGGCCGGGGATCGGCTGGACCTGCCGGTCGCGACGCCACACGCTGCGACGGTCGGGCCGTCGGGGTGCGCATGTGTGGAGGCGTGGGGTCCGTGAGGGTCGCCTTGCACGTGGATCAACTGTGGTTCGCCGCGCCGGGCGGGATCGGAACGTACGTCGCGCGCCTCGCCCCGGCGCTGGCGGCAGCGGCGCCGGAAAACGAGCTCGTGCCGTTCTCGGCGTCGTGGGCGGGACGCCCGACGCCCGACGGGATACCTCCGGCGACGCGATCGGTCGGGATGCCGATCCGAGCGCTGTACCCGATGTGGGCATGGAGCCGCCGCCCGTGCCTCCCGCAGCGGTTCGGCACGCTCGACGCGATCCACGCCACGAACCCCGCGGCGATCGCGCCTGCGCGACCCGGGCAGGCGCTCGTGGTGACGATCCACGATCTCGCGTTCGAGCGGTTCCCCGACCTGTTCCCCCCGCGATGGCTCCGGCTGTACCGGCGCGGGCTCGAGATCGCGTTGCGCGAGGCGCACGCTGTGCTCACGCCGTCACGTGATGCCGCGACCGCGATCGCGGCGCGCGGCGTCGAACGGGAGCGGATCCACATCACGCCGCTCGCAGCGGACAGACCCGCCGACATGGAGACGCCGCCGGCGAGGCCCTACGCCACGCCGTACGTGTTGTTCGTGGGCACGCTCGAACCGCGCAAGAACCTGCCTCGCCTGATCCGCTCGTTCCGCGCGGCGGTCGGCGAGGCATCGCTTCCCCACGACCTTGTCCTGGCCGGTGCGACGGGATGGGGGCAGGAGTCGCTCGCGAACGAGCTCGCGGCGGACGGCGCCGGCCGCGTGCACGTGCCGGGCCGGGTCGCGCCGAACGAGCTCGACGCGTTGTACCGGGCCGCGGAGGCCGTGGTCTATCCGTCGCTCTACGAAGGCTTCGGGCTGCCGGTGCTCGAGGCGCTCGCGTACGGCAAGCCGACGCTGTCGTCGAACACCTCGGCGATCCCCGAGGTGGCGGATGACGCCGCCCTCCTGATCGATCCCCTGGACGAGGACGCGATCGCCGCCGGTTTGGTGCGGATCCTCACGGACGAGGCGCTCCGTGCCGACCTGACGAGCAAAGGTCCGGCCCGGGCGGCGTCGTTCTCGTGGGCGGCAACGGCCCGCGCTACCCTCGACGCGTACCGCGACGCGATGGAGCGAGCCCGCGCATGAAGGTATCCCTGATCGCCACCGTGCTGAACGCAGACGAGCACATCGACGCCTTCCTCGCGTCGATCGCCGCGCAAGAGCGCGCGCCCGAGGAGGTGATCGTCGTCGACGGGGGCTCGGCCGACGGCACGGTCGAACGCCTGCGGCGGGCGACCGACGTCATCACGCTGATCGAGGAGCCGGGCGCGAACATCGCGCGCGGCCGCAATCGGGCCATCGCCGCCGCGTCGCACGATGCCATCGCGGTCGCGGATGCGGACTGCGCCTACGGCCAGGGCTGGCTCGCGGCGTTGGTCGCGCCGCTCGAAGCGGGGGCCGACGTTGCGATGGGCTGGACCGAGCCGGTCGTCGGCTCCCTGGTCGACGCGTGCGTCGCCTCACTCGGGTTCCCGGTCGCCGCCGCTGAGGCCGACGAGACGACGTTCATGCCGAGCGCTCGAAGCGTCGCGTTCCGTCGTGAGGCGATCGACGCGGTCGGCGGCTACCCCGAGTGGCTGCCGATCGGTGAGGACATGTGGGTCAACCACCGGTGGCGGGAACGCGGGTTCGCCATGCGGATGGCGCCCGACGCGATCGCGTCGTGGCACCCCCGCGGCTCGCTCCGCGCGATCTGGACGCAGTACGTGCGATACGCCCGCGGCGACGGTCAGGCCGCGATGTACCCGGAGCGGCACGCGCTTCGCTTCACCGTCTACGGCGGGCTGCTCGCCGCGCTCGCGTCGCGCCGGAGGTGGCCGAAGCTCCTCGCCGCCGGCGGCGCCGTCGCGTACGCGCGGACACCGATCGCGCGTGCCCGTGCGCGCCTGACGGACCGGCGCGACCTCGCGTTGACGACGATCGTCGTTCCGGCGCTCCTCGCGTTCACCGACGTCGCGAAGATGTGGGGGTACGCGCTCGGCCTCGTCGACCGGCTTTCCGGCCGCGTTCGTCCTCAGTAGGTGTAGAAGCCCTCGCCGGTCTTTCGGCCGAGCCTGCCCTCCGCGACGAGCGTTCTCAGGAGCGCCGGCGCCTCGTAGCGTTGGTCGCCGAACGCCCTGTGCAGCACATCGCCGATCGAGGCGACGGTGTCGAGCCCGATCAGGTCCGACAGCCGCAGCGGTCCCATCGGATGCGCGAGCCCGAGGTGGATCGCCGTATCGATGTCCTCCCGCGTCGCGAAGCCGCGCTCATACAGCCGGATCGCGTCGAACAGGTACGGGATCAGCAACCGGTTGACGATGAACCCGGCTTCGTCCGACGAGCGGACGCACGTCTTGGCGAGCACCTCGGTGCCGAACGCCTCCACGAGCGCGAACGTCTCCTCGCTCGTGGCGGCGGACGGCGTCAGCTCGACCAGGCCCATGACGGGCACCGGGTTGAAGAAGTGCATCCCGATCACCCGGTCCGGCCGGCCCGACGCGTCGCCGAGCGTGGCGATCGGGATCGAGGATGTGTTCGAGGCCAGGACAACTTCGTCGCGGACGGCCCGACCCAGCCGTTCGAAGATCTCGCGTTTGGCCTCGGGGTCCTCGGTGGCGGCCTCGATCACCAGGTCGCTGGCGCCAAGCGCCGCCACGTCGTCGACGGCGTCGATCCGCTCGAGCGCGGCTTCCCGATCGGCGGCCTGGAGCTTGCCTTTGGAGACCGCGGCCTCCAGGGAGCGCTCGATCCGGCCCCGGCCCGCCTCGATCAGCGCTGCATCAGCCTCTGCGAACGTGACATGAAGCCCGGCGCGAGCGCAGACCTCGACGATGCCGGACCCCATCAAGCCGGATCCGACGACGCCGATATGGCGTACGTCCTGCGCCTTCACACGAACCCCCGCCTCGGAAGGTGCGTACGATAGACGAGATGTCATCGCGCGCGTCCTCCCGATCGCCGCTGGTGCTCGGCCTCGCCCTCGGAGGGGTCCTCGTGGGACACACCGCCGCATACCGGCTGCTGCTTCCGGACGCTCACGCGCGCGCGGCGGAGCTGACGGCCGCCGGGCACGGGTACCTGAGCGGCGCCAACGTCGTCGGTCTCGTCGCAGCCGTGATCGCCCTCGCGGCGCTGTTCCTCGGCGGCGTGCTGCGGACGAACGGAACGGCGCCCACGCGCCTCGCGACCCGGCTCATCGGATTCCAGATGGCGGCCTTCCTCGCGATGGAGGTGCTCGAACGAGTCGCATCCGGCGATGGGGTGCAGCACCTCCCCGCCGTGCTCCTGATCGGGCTGCCGGTCCAGGCGATCGTCGCCGTCCTCGTCGCCGTTGCCGCACATCTGCTGCTTCGCGCCGCCGTCGCGATCGCAGATCTGCTGTGGGCAAAGCCCGCGTGGGCCGCCGAGACGGTCGTCGCGTTCGAGTCGGGCACCGCCGCGCCGCGTCGTCCCGACCGCATCGGTTCGCCGCCGGGCCGCGCTCCACCGTCGTTCCTGGTCGCCGCCTGACACGCGGCCGCGCGACGCGCGGCCGGACCGCGAACGAACGGAAGGAGTACATCGATGCGACGTTTCCTGTTGATGTCCGCTGCCGCGGCCGGGCTCGTCGTGCTGATGGCGGCACCCGCGCTCGCACATGGGGAGTACGACCACGGCGACATCGCGATCGCGACCGGGTTCCAGACGGAGCCGGCCTACGTCGGCCAGCCGAACGCCCTCGAGCTTGAGATCGCCAAGGCTGGCAAGCCGGTCACCGATGTCGCCCAGGGAGACATCAAGGTTGGCGTCTCGTTCGCAGGGCAGAGCACCAGCGTGAGCCTGCAGCCGAACTTCGAGGTCGGAGAGTGGGGCACGCCGGGCGACTACATCGCCTCGTTCATCCCGACACAGCCCGGGAAGTACACGTTCAACATCGCGGGCACCGTCGAGGGTACGCAGATCAAGTACTCGATGACGTCCGGTCCGGACACCTTCAGCGAGGTCGAGGATCCCGCGCCGGCGATGTTCCCGCCGGTGGACGCGCCGTCGAATGCTGAGTTGAACACGAAGGTGGATGCCGCGTCGGCCCGGACCGACGCGTCGATCTCTTCGGCGCAGGACGCGGCCGACTCCGCGAAGACCGTGGCCATCGTCGCCGTCGTGGTCGCGCTCGGCGCGATCGTTCTGGCAGTGATCGGCTGGCGTCGCGGGAGGACGAACACGGCGTGAACCCCTTCGTTGCCCACGCGTCCGGCGCGGACGAGACGATGAGTCTCGTGATGCTGTTCGCGGGCATCTGGGTCGGCTGGATCGGCTGGTCGCGTCTGCGTGGCACGGGGTTCCCCCGGCTGCCGCGCTGGGGCGCGTGGGCAACGATCGGCGCTGCAGCAACGCTGGTGATCACGGCGACGTTCGTCCCGCGGATGATCGTCGGCACCGGGGTCCCGACGGCCGTGGCAGGGGCCGCGCGCCCCTCGTCCCCCGCGCTGCTGTCGTTCGTCGATCCGCGCCGCAACGAGAAAGAACCCGGTGACGACATGACCGTACGCATGAATCTGCGGAACGCGACGCTCACCCCGTTGACCACCACGGCCATCACGCCCGACACGGGCCACATCCATCTGAGCCTTGACGGCTCGCTGATCTCGATGAGCGGCGACACACTGCAGGTGATCGACCTGCGGAACGTCTCACCCGGTGAGCACACGCTCACAGCGGACTTCGTCGCGGCGGACCACCTGCCGTTCGATCCCCCGGTCACGACGTCGGTCACGTTCGAACGGACGTCGCGATGAAAGGCGCCGTCCGGATCTTCGTCGTCGCGGCGCTCGCGGCGCTCGCGTTCACCGCCATGGCCGGCGTCGCGCAGGCGCATGCGCTCTTGCTCTCCTCCGACCCGGCAGGGGGGTCGACGGTGGAGACGGCACCGACGCAGCTGGTCCTGAACTACTCCGAGGAGCCCGACGCGCAGCTTTCGGAGGTCGACCTGCTGAACAGCTCCGGGGCGCCCGTCGACACCGGAGCGCCATCGTTGCAGGGACAAAGGACCCTGGTCGTTCCGATCACGGGCGACATGCCCGACGGGGTNTACACCGTCAGCTGGAGCGCCGTGTCCGTCGACGACGGCCACACGACNACCGACTCGTTCTCGTTCGGGGTCGGCGTGAAGGCGCCCCCGGGNTCCGCGACGGCGNCTGCACCTCCGCCGACGGCGTCCGGGCCGACGGTGCTCGGCGTGGCCGGNAAGTCGCTGTTGTACGCCGGACTCATGCTGGTGGTCGCCGTCGCCGTGATCGGCGAGGGCGTCTTCGGGGGCGCGCCGAAGGCGCGCCCCCGGATCGCAGCCTGGGCCGGGCCCGCGGCCGCCGTCGGATCGATCGCGTTGCTCCTCTCGCAGCAGCAAGGGTCGCATGCCTCGCTCGGCAGGTTCCTCGGATCGCACGTGGCCCGTACCCCGATCGCGCTCGTCGTCGTATGCGTGATCGCTGCCGTGTTCGCGTTCGTCGCCGACCGGCGACCCGAGCGATGGCTCCCCTGGGCGGCGGGGATCGCGGCCGTTGTCGCGATGGCCATCCGCGCGCACGGCGGGCACGCCACGGCGACCTCCCCGCCGGTGCTCAGTCAGGCGGAGCAATGGGTGCACGTGATCGCCGGCGCGTGCTGGGCGGGCGGCCTCGTCTTGTTGATCCTGCTGATCCGCGAGCGACGACACGATCCTCCGGTCACCTTGGCGCGCCGGTACTCCACCGTGGCGCTCACGGCGATCGGCGTCGTCGTGGCGACCGGCCTACTGCGTAGCGTGTCGGAGCTCGGCGGCCTCGGGCAGCTGGTGCACGTCTGGGATTCGTCGTACGGGCGAACACTGGCCATCAAGGTCGCGGTCGTGCTCGTTGTGATCGGGCTCGGCGCCATCAACCGCTACCGATCGGTCGGGCGTCTCGCCAGCGATGCGTCGCCGCTGCGCCGGATCGCGAGCACGGAGGTCCTCGCAGCGGTCGGCATCCTCCTTCTGACCGCGACGCTGACGAGCTACTCCCCGCCGACGAACGGCGGCAGCGGTCCGCCGCCGCCTTCGAGCGATGTCGTCGCCATCAGCGGGAGCGACCTCGGGACCACCACGACGGTCGCCCTGACCGTCACCCCCGCGCAGCCCGGGCCCAACCTCTACCGCGCCACGGTGACCGGCTTCGGGACGGACACGCCCGTCCAGGCGGACGCGTTGACGTTGCAGCTCAACTCCGTGACCCAACCGAACCTGCCGGGTTCGTCGGTGAAGTTCAAGCCCGACGGGAGCGGCGGCTGGGTCGCACAGTCGCTCGACCCCTCGACCCCCGGGACGTTCGCGATGCAGGCGCAGATCCTGTCCGGCGCGAACGTCACCGAGGTGCAGCTCACGCTGGTCACGCGCTCGGCCGGGATGATCACGACCGGGATCGCGCCCGACGAGTCGACCGTCGCGAACGCCTCGTTCACCGACGGCGTCCGCCTGCAAGGCACCGCTTCCCCCGGCACGCCGACACAGATCCACCTGACGGCGTTCGCGGCGAACAGCACTGAACTGGCGTTGTCCGACCTCGAGCTTGCCGCGAGCCCGGCCACAGGAGCACCGATCCACCTCAAGGTGCAGCGCTTCGACTTCGGTCACTTCGCCGCGAGCCCGACGCTTCCCTCGGGCACGTGGACCATCGACGCGGTCGCCACGACGAAGGACGGGCAGGCCTACCAAGTCACGTGGCCGACGACGGTCACGCCGTGATCAGTTGCAGACGTCGTTCAGAACGGGATACGGGTTGACCGCGGACGTCCCCGGGATCGTCACATACCCGTAGAAGCTTGCCGGCCAGTTGGCGGGCACCGACACGGGATGCCACTCGAAGTGATCGTGCGGCGTGCCCTTCGCGTCGCCGGTGTCGCCGACGTAGCCGATCACGTCACCCGCCTGGACGGGCCCGTTCGACTTGGTGGCATAGTGGTCCAGGTGCGCGTTGTAGACGTACGATCCGTCCGCCGCGTACACGTACTCCCCGTTGCCGCCGAGCGTGTTGTACGTCGGCTTGGCGGTCCCGTCGAACGGCGCACGGATCGGCGTGCCGTAGTCCGACAAGATGTCGTCACCGGCGTGCAGGTGGAACGTGCCGGTGTACCGAGGCGCCCCGAAGCCGTCCCCGAACGCACGCGGCGGGTCGACGGGACAGACCTTCAGCGGGTTGACGAATCCGGGCGGCAGCTGCACATCGGGCGAAGGCGGCGACACGCTTGATTGTGCCTGCTGCTCCAGGTAGTCCTGCCGCTGCTTGCTGAGGCTCTTGTACCGCTGCAGCGTCGTCTGCGCGGTCGCGACCGCCGCATCACGCAGCGAGCTGATGGTCGACAGGTTGTGCAGGATCTGATCGCGCAAGGTGGTCTGCTGGTCGACCTGATCCTGCTGCTTCGCCTCCAACTCCTCCAGGCTCTGCTCCTCGATCTCGAGGACGACCTTGAGGTTCGACGCCTGCTGTGCGAGCGCGGCATCGGAGCGTGTGACCGCGTCGACGAACTCCATCCGGTCGGACAGGTCGTCCATGGACGTGGCGCCGAGGAAGATCTCGAGATCCGACGCCGGACCGGCGATGAACGCCTGCGCCGCCCGATGCTCGAGCTGCGCGCGGATCCGCTCGTACCGCGCCTGTGCGTCGGCGATGCGCGCCTTCGTTTCGGCGATCTGCGCCTGGATCTGTTCGAGCTCCGCCTGCAAGCGATCGAGCTTCTCGACGGCCGCGTTCAACTCGACCTGGACCGACTCGATCTGGGCGCGGTAGTCACGGATCTGCGCCTCGGCTGCCAGGTACGCCGCATGCTCGCGCTGCACCTGGCTCTTGGTCGGGGCCTGCGTCGCGGCGCCGGCCATGGGCATAACGACGAGCAGCGCTGCGATCGCAGCACCAAGGGCCAGCAGGCGCGGGCCGACGGGGAAGGTTCGGTCCGATCTGGTCATCGGTAGGGCCTCACCGTACAGACATCGGCGGCGACCGACGCCGGATGAGGGGAAGTTAGATTCCCGTGCCGACTAGGACGTTGCAACCACCACGAGGCCCGAAACGAGCTCCGGCTCGTGGAGCGCCTGTCGCCATCCATTGCGCTCCAAGGTGTCGCGCGCGTCCTCGATCGCCTTCTCGCCCCCCGCAGCCTCGGGGCCGAACAGGCTCCCGGTCCACCACACCGCCGCCGCCCGGCGGTTCGGCTGCTGACGCTCGCCGGTCTCTGCCGCAAGCAATGCGAGCGAGCGCGTCCGGGCGCCCGGGCGGTCGCCCTGCGCCAGGTCCGTGACGGATTCGGCATACAGAAGCGCCGTCGACCCACCCCGCTCGGTCTCGGCGGTCCGCGAGATCGGATCTGCTAACACCGACCGGGCGCCGCCGACGTCGCCCTGCATCGCGAGCGTCCGTGCCAGTTCCGATGCCGTCCAGGTGACCAGCGCCCGCTCGTTCAGGTCGCGGCAGAGCACGAACGCCTCGCGGAGGTCGAGCTCCGCGCGTCCAGCCGGCCGGCGATCCGATGGGCGGCGCCGCGGTCGCCGAGCACGCTCGCGAGCTCCCATCGGGCGCCCAGCTCACGCAAGATCCGCACCGCCGTGTCGGCGTGCGCGATCGCCTCGTCGAGCTCCAGCATCCGGCACGACGACGCGCTCACGAGCTGATGCGCGATCGCCGCCGAGAATTGCTGTCCGGACGCCTCCGCGGTCGCGAGCGCATCCTTCGCGATCGTCAGGACGTCGGCCTCGCTCCCCCGCGGCGAGGTCACGCCCGCGAGCCCGACGAGGGCGCGCACCTCCGCCCACGCGTCCGGCACGTCGCCCGAACGCGAGACGTCCAGCGCCTCCTGGAACAGCGCCTCGGCGTCGTCAAGCCGGTCTCGCCAATACGGGACCCAGCCCGCCATCAACAGGGTGCGCGCGAGCACGCGTGAGTCGCCGAGCCGGCGCGCGGCTTCGAGCGACCGCTCGAACAATCCAGCGGCAAGCGCGTCGTCGCCGCGGATCGTGAGTGTGATGTCGGCGAGGAACCGTGCGGCGTGTGCCGTCACGCGATCGTCGCCCTCGGCGAGCGCCATCGCCTTGCGGAACCGCGCCTCGGCCTCGTCGAAGTCGCCGAGCCAGTACCGCGCCTCACCGAGCATGCTCACGATCCAGGACTCACGGACGCCCCAACCGCTCTCGGGGCCTGCGAGCGCGAGCGCCCGCTCGTACAGGTCGACGGCGGCGCGCGACTCGATCCGCCGACGCGCGACGTCGCCGGCGCGGGTCAGCGCGTCGACGGCCCGATCCGCGATGGTTCGGTCGTCGGGGCTGAGGTCGAGCGACGCGCGCGCGGCGAGCTCCAGATGGAACGCGATCGTCCGGGGATAGCGCTCGATGAGCGCGGGCTCCGACAGCCGGTCCACGACCCGCAGGTGCAGCCGCCGGCGTTCACGCTTGGCGAGCGAGTCGTACGCGACGTCACGCAGCACGTCGCTTCGGAACCGCCACACGCCGGGATGCTCTTCGTCCGGCTGGAGCAGCTCCTCGTTCTCCGCCTCGGCGAGCAGGTCCGGCGTCGGCTCGGCGATCAGCGACAGCTCGTCGGTGTCGAACCGGCCGCGCGGGAACACCGACGCCCGGCGAACCAGCTCACGTGCGGGCGACGACAGCTGGTCGATCCGCGCGGCGACCACCGCCTGGACGGTCGCCGGGAGCGCCAGACCGGCCGCGTCGCCGAAGCCGGTGTGGCGCGCGACGCCGTCCTCGTGATGCAGCATCCCGGTGATCTCGATGATGAACAGTGGGTTCCCGCCGGCGTGCGCCGCGACCCGCTCCGCATCCGATCGATCGAGCCCGCCGGCTTCCATCGCGAGACGGGTCGCATGGTCGGGCGCGAGCTGCTCGACCCACAGCGTCACCGCGTCGGGCAGGCCGCCGGCCCAGTTCGGCCGATCCTCGAGGAACTCCCACCGCGCGACGCAGACGACGAGCAGCGGAACCTTGCGCGCCTCCTTCACGAGTTGCTCGATCAGATCGAGCAACAGCGGATCCGCCTGATGCAGGTCCTCGAAGACGAGCACGACGGGGCCGTTGCGCGCGAGTCCAGCGAGCATCGCGAGCACGCCCTGACGCACCTCGGCGAGCTGGTAGCGGCTGTCGTCCTCGCCGTCGTCGTGCAGGCCGAGCGCCAGCCCGAGCCGGCGAGCCGCGGACTCGACGTCGCCGGCGTCGACCCACTCGGTCACGGCGGCCCGCAGGCGATCCTCGATATCCGTCGACGGCGCGCCGCCGTCGTCGCCGAGCTGTCGATGCAGCATCTGCGCCACCGGCCAGAACTCGACGTCTTCCTCGAACGGGCTCGATCGCCCCGTCAGCACCTTGGTGCCCTCGGGCAGTCCGGCCAGGAATTCGGTGGCGACGCGCGACTTCCCGATACCGGGCTCGCCGAGCAGCGTGACGAGGTGCGCGCGTTCGCGCGACGCCGCTCGCTCGAAGACGTCGTTCAGCAACGCGAGCTCGCGTCGGCGGTTGACGAACGTGATCCGCCGCCGGTCGACGATCCGTTGCCGGAGGCCGAGGACGGGCCAGGCGGTGATCGCGCGCTCGAACCCCTTGGCCTCGATGGTGCGCGGCTCGCCGAAGTCGACCGCATCGCGAGCGAGGTGCCTGGTCGAGGAGCCGGCGAGGACCTCGCCGGGCGTCGCTGCCTGCTGCAGCCGCGCGCCGAGGTTCACCTCGGCGCCGATCACGATCGTGCGGTCCTCGGCGGTGCCGACGGCGACTCGGCCGGTGCGCACGCCGATCCGCACCTCGACCGGCGTGCGCAGACCGAGGTCCTCGCACAGGTCGCGCGCCCGCTCGCGGATGTCGAGCGCCGCCCGGATCGCGCGGACCGCGTCGTCGTCACGTGCCGACGGGATGCCGAACACCACCAGCACCGCGTCGCCGATGAAGCGCTCGGCGACGCCGCCGTACCAGGCGGCCTCCTCGGCGACCATCCCGTGGAACGCCGCCAAGATCTCGCGGAACCGTTCCGGGTCGACCTGCGAGGCCAGCTCGGTCGACCCGGTCATGTCGACGAACACGACCGAGACCAGCCGGCGTTCGGACGCCGCCGGCACGGCAACGGGCGCGCCGCAGTTCGGACAGAAGTTGGCGCCGGGCGGCAGCGGCCGCCCGCACCGCAAGCAGGGCTCAGCCGCCACCGGCGTACTCGATGATCTGCACCGGGTTGCCATCGGGATCGCGGAACGTCGCGAATCGCGCGTACCCCTCGACCTCGCCGACATACGTGTCGAAGACGGCCCCACGCTGCTCGAGGGTCCAGCGCGTCTCGTCGAGGTTGTCGACCTTGAGGACGACGGTGCCGCTGGCCGGCGGCTCGTCCTCGGTCCCATGGAGCGCGATCTTCACGGGACCGCCGTCGAGCTCCGCCCACTCGTCGCCGTCACGACGCAGCAGCGCAAGCCCGACGACGTCGGTGTAGAACGCGAGCGCCCGACCCATGTCGCGGGTCCAGTAATAGACGTGATCCACGATCACGACCCCGATGCTACCGGGGCGGACCGTCAGGTCTGTCCGAGGATCCTGGCCTTCTGGGCCTCGAACTCGGCCTCGGTGAGCACACCGTCGGCGCGAAGCTTCGCGAGCCGCTCGAGCTCCGTCGTCGCGCTCGGCGCCGACGGCGCGACCCCGGGAGTCGGTGGCCGTGTGGAGGCGACCTGATCGCCCTGGTACATCCGCTTCTTGTTCATCTCGCCCTGGTGGTAGAGCGTCTTCTGGACCTCTTCGGGGTGGCGGATGTCGTCGAACGAGTTCGTCCCGAACTCCGAAGCCGACGAGATCAGCAGCGTGCCCGCCCCCACGATCCGGTCGAAGATCCCCTGTTCGAACCGCACGTCGTTGATGGCCTCGAGCGGGATCTCCATCGAGCGCTTCGCGATCCAGCCCTGCCGATGGATCACGCGCTCGCTGGTCACGGCGAAGTTCGACGTGAGCCACCGGATCAGGCGAGGAACCGGATAGACGAGCATCGCGACGATCCAGATCGCGGGCCACAGCCACCATGGGCCGCCGAGCCAGCTCGCGAGGAACCCAGCGGCGACCGTCACGACGACGGTGTAGAGCGCCGGCACCGCGAGCGCGATCGGATGCGGCCGCAGATCGAGGACCAGGTCCTCGCCCTCGATCAGCAGGCGCCTCGGGAACGGCATGGCCGGACGCTACCGCGGCACTCGGGACGCAGGCAATCGGGTGTCGGTGCCAGGTCAGGCCGACGGACGGAGATGCTCGACATCGCCGAACCCGACGCGTGCCTCGCCCGAGTCGGTCGAGAGCTGCAAGGATCCGAAATCGTCGATGCCGACGGCGCGGCCGGTCGTCTCCTTGCCGTCGAGCGTGCGCGCGCGCACTACCTGGCCGATCGTCGAGGACACCGGCAGCCACTCGTGGCGGACCCGCTCCGGCAGCGACGCGTCCGCGGCGCCGTACACCGAGGCGAAGCGCTTCAGGAACGCGACGAGCAGCTCCCGCTGGCCGGTGCGGTCGCCGATCGCGCCCGCGCCCTCGATCCCGTCCGGCGCCTCGAGGTTGACCCCGACGCCGACGACGACGTAACGCAGGGCACCGTCCTCCATGCCGGACTCGAGCAGGATGCCCCCCACCTTGGCACCGTCCAGCAGGATGTCGTTCGGCCATTTGCACGAAACACGGCGTCCGGTGACGTCGCGGATGGCGTCGGCCATGCAGGCGCCCGCGAGCAGCGACAGCAGGCCGGCCCGGGCCGGCGGAAGCGCGGGCCTGAGCACCAGCGAGAAGAGCAGCGCGCCGTCGGGTACGTCGGTCCAGGTCCGGCCGACCCGGCCACGCCCTTCGGTCTGGTGCGCCGCGGACACCAGCGTCCATTCCGGACTGTCGTCGTTGGCAAGGGCAACCGCCAGCGCGTTGGTCGACCCGGTAACCTCCTCCGCACGCACGGGGGCCGCGACCGGGATCGCCCCCAACGCACCCCGCAGATCGTCGTCGGTCAGCACGCTGTCACCGAGTGGCGCCGGGTACCCATGGAAGGCACGATACGCGAGTGACGAAGCAGAAGCTCCTGATCGCCAACCGTGGGGAGATCGCGGTCCGGATCATCCGCACGTGTCGCGAGATGGGGATCACGTCGGTCGCGATCTACTCCGACGCGGACCGCGACGCGTTGCACGTCGAGCTCGCGGACGAGTCCTACCGTGTCGGGCCCGCCCTCGCGAGCGACTCGTACCTTTCGATCGGCGCGATCCTCGAGGCAGCGCGGAAGGCCAAGACGACGCTGGTCCATCCCGGCTATGGGTTCCTGGCGGAGCGGGCGCAGTTCGCGCAGGCGGTCGAGGAAGCGGGTTACACGTTCGTCGGGCCGTCGGCACACGCGATCGAACAGATGGGCGACAAGGCCGCCGCGCGTCGGATCGCCGACGCCGCCGGCATGCCGATCGTCCCGGGGACGCGCGAGCCCGTCGACATCGACGCGGCCAAGAAAGAGGCGCCGCGCGTCGGCTATCCACTGCTCGTGAAGGCGGCGTTCGGCGGCGGCGGCAAGGGGATGCACGTCGTCCGCGACGCGAAGCATCTCGAGGATTCGCTGAAGCGCGCCGCGCGGGAGGCGCAATCGTATTTCGGACGTCCCGAGGTGTTCCTCGAGCGCTACGTCGACCGCGCGCATCACATCGAGGCGCAGGTGATCGCCGACACGCGCGGCGAGGTGGTGTTCCTGGGCGAACGTGACTGCTCGGTGCAGCGTCGGCATCAGAAGTTGATCGAGGAGACGCCCTCCCCGCTCGTGGACGAGACGCTGCGTGAGCGGTTCGCCGACGCCGCAACGTCGCTCGTTCGCGAAGCGCACTACGTCAACGCCGGCACGATCGAATGCATCCTCGACGAGGACGGCTCGTTCTATTTCCTGGAGATGAACACGCGGCTCCAGGTCGAGCACACCGTCACCGAGATGGTGACCGGCCTGGACATCGTCGCGCTACAGATCGACGTCGCGCTCGGCGGCTCGCTCGCCGGACTCGAGATCGCGCCGCGCGGCCACGCGATCCAGTGCCGGATCAACGCCGAAGACGCCGGCCGGAACTTCCTGCCGGGGCCCGGACGGATCACGCGGTACAGCGAGCCCGGGGGGCCGTTCGTCCGGGTCGACTCCGGCGTGACCGAGGGCCGGGACGTCCCCGGCGACTACGACTCGATGTTCGCGAAGCTCGTCGTGTCGGGCGCGGACCGCGAACAAGCCCGCCGGCGGATGCTGCGCGCGCTCGACGAGTACGTGGTCGAAGGTGTGCCGACGACGATCCCCGTTCACCGCTGGGTACTGGAGACCGACGCCTTCCGCGACTCGAGCCACACCACCACCTGGCTCGAGAAAGCGCTTCCAGAAGCGCATCTACCGGCGCAGGCGGATCTCTCGCAGGGCGCTCCGGGACGCACCACCAGGCCGCAGGACATCCTCGTCGAGGTCGACGGGCGCCGGATCCCGGTGCGGATCTTCGACGAGCGACGCGAGGCCGCACCGAAGGCGCCAACGGGGCACGGCGGCCACGACGGCGAGCACGTCCACGGCGAGATCCGTGCGCCGATGCAGGGCACGATCGTCAAGGTGCTCGTCGAGAAGGGCCAATCGATCCGTGCCGGGGAGGTCGTGTGCATCCTCGAGGCGATGAAGATGGAGAACCACATCGCCTCTACCCGCGAAGGTGAGATCACCGACCTGCCCATCCGGCCCGGCCAGGTCGTCGACACCGGCGCGCTCCTGGCCGTGATCGACTAGCCGGGCGCGCCCCACGGATCACGGCCGGTCATCCGGAAGCCCGAGTCGTGGATCTTGTAGCGAGCGTTGACCGAGATGAGCAGCGGCGTCATCTGCTCGGCGATGCGAGCCATCTGCAGACCGCCGAGGTCGACCCAACGCATGCCGTCGATGTCGTCGGCGAGCGCGCCGATCAGCGCCTTGGCCTCGGCGTCCTCTCCCATCACGAACGTGTCCGAGTCGACGGGTGTGTCGAGCGCGCGCAGGGCGCCCGCGCTGACGGTGTGGAAGCCGGCGACCAAGCGTGTGCCGCGCGGCAACAGCGTTCGCACGAACTCCGCCGCCGAACCATGCCACGGGTGAAGGGCGTGTGAGGCACGGCCACCCACCGAGGCCATCAACGGACTCGTGCAATCGCACACGACCGTTTCCGGCGTGATGGACGCAGCGATGGCTTCATAGATCGCCGCCGCGCCCTGGAACGGTACGGTCACGACCACGACAGGCGCGGCGGCGACGGCCGCCGGGTTCTCCGCCCCCGAAACCTCGGCGTCGCGTCCGACGATGCCCTTGGCCTCGTCGGCCTTCGCGGCGGCGCGGCCGGCGTCACGCGAGCCGATCGTGACGTGGTGACCCGCCTTCGCCAGGCGGAGCGTCAGCCCAAAGCCCTCGGCGCCGGTTCCGCCGATGATCGCGACGTCCATCGGGGCGAGCCTAGCCGGTAGCCTGCCGCATCGTGACCTCGGTGACGGCGGCGATCGAGCTGCTCGTCGGCGCGGCGTGCATCGTGATCGCGGTGGCGTGCTGGCGGCAGGGCTCGCCATCGTTCCGCGTGATCAGCGCCGTGCTCGGGATCGCGGGCATCACGGCCGTCGTCAACGCCGTCGTGACGCTTGTCGTCTGAGCACTCAGTACGAGGGGCGGTACTCGCCGAAGGCGTCCCGAAGCGTGTCGGACACTTCTCCGAGCGTCGCACGGGCTCGGAGCGCCTCGCGCATCGGCAGCAGCAGGTTGCCACCGCCATCCGCCGTCGTCCGCACCGAAGCCAGCGCTGCGTCCACCGCCAGGCTGATCGCGCGAGGTACGCAGCGCTCGCACCCGCGCGATCTGGGCTGCGACCTCGTCCTCGCCGATCCGCTGGAGCTCGGGCTGACGATCCTCTTCGGCCTGGAACCGGTTCACGCCGACGACCACGCGGTCGCCGCGCTCGATCGCCTGTTGGATCCGGAAGGCGGCCTCGTGGATCTCATCTTGATAGAAGCCCTGTTCGATCGCCGCGACGGCGCCGCCGAGCCCATCCACCTTCTCGATGTAGTCGGCCGCGAGCCGCTCGAGCTCGTCGGTCAGCGCCTCCACGTAGTACGAGCCGCCCAGCGGATCGACGACCTCGCGGACGCCGGTCTCGAACCCGATCACCTGCTGGGTCCGGAGCGCGATCTTGGCCGACGCCTCGGTCGGCAGCGCCAGCGCCTCGTCGTACGAGTTCGTATGCAGCGACTGTGTTCCGCCGAGCACGGCCGACAACGCCTCGAGCGTCGTGCGCACGATGTTGTTCTCCGGCTGCTGGGCGGTGAGCGTCGCGCCGCCCGTCTGCGTATGGAACCGCAGCATCAACGACCGGTCGTCCTTCGCGTCGAACCGCTCGCGCATGATCCGTGCCCACAGCCGGCGCGCCGCGCGGAACTTCGCGATCTCCTCGAAGAAGTGCTGGTGGCACGCGAAGAAGAACGACAGCCGCGGCGCGAAGTCGTCGACGGCGAGGCCGGCGTCGAGCGCCGCTTGCACGTACGCGATCCCGTCGGCCAGCGTGAACGCGATCTCCTGGGCCGCGGTCGCCCCCGCCTCGCGCATGTGGTAGCCGCTGATCGAGATCGTGTTCCACTTCGGGATCCGCTCGTTGCAGTAGGCGAACAGGTCGGTGATGAGCCGCATCGACGGGCCCGGAGGGTAGATGTACGTGCCGCGCGCCGCGTACTCCTTCAGGATGTCGTTCTGGACGGTCCCCGAAAGCGCCGAAGGCCCCACGCCCTGCTCCTGCGCGACGATCTCGTACAGCAGGAGCAGGATGGGCGCCGTCGCGTTGATCGTCATCGATGTCGACACACGGTCCAGCGGTATCTCCGCGAAGAGTCGCCGCATGTCCTCGACCGAATCGATCGCGACGCCGGTCTTGCCGACCTCCCCTTCCGCCCGCGGATGGTCGGAGTCGAACCCCATCTGCGTCGGCAGGTCGAACGCCGTCGACAGACCCGTCTGTCCGTGCTCGAGCAGGTACCGGAACCGCCGGTTCGTGTCGTCGGCCGTGCCCATGCCGGCGTACTGCCGCATCGTCCACACGTGCGTCCGATACATCGACGGGTACGGCCCGCGGGTGAACGGGAACGCGCCCGGTTCCCCGAGCTGGGCGCTCGGATCGAGCTCGGGATCGGGCTCGTAGACGGGCTGCAACTCGATCCCGGAATCGGTCGCGAAGCGGTCGTCGGTCACCGGCCGAGCCTACCGTTGGTCGCGCGAGCCGACCCGACGTAGGGTGCGACGCATGGACATCGTGAACCCGGAGATCGAGACGTACATGGCGTCGCTGCAGCGACGTCACGACGAACCCGTCCTGTTGGAGATGGAGCAGGAAGGCCGCGAACGCGGCTTCCCGATCGTCGGTCGCAACGTCGGCGTGACGCTCGAGGTGCTCGCGCGCTCGATCGGCGCGCGCCGCGTGATGGAACTCGGCAGCGGCTTCGGCTACAGCGCGTATTGGTTCGCCCGCGCGGTGGGCGACGGCGGCGAGGTGCATTGCACCGACGGCGACGCGGCGAACGCGGCCGCCGCAGAGGACTACCTCTCGCGCGCGGGTCTTCGGGATCGCGTCACGTACCACGTGGGGGACGCCGTCGAGCAGATGTCCGGTGTCGAAGGCGTGTTCGACGTCGTCTACGACGACATCGACAAGGACGGCTATCCGGACGCCTGGCTGGCGGCTCGCGAGCGCATCCGTGTCGGCGGCCTCTACATCTGCGACAACGTCCTGTGGTCGGGTCGCGTGGTCGAGCCAGACCCCGACCGGAACACGAGTGCGATCCTCGAGCACAACCGGCTGATCGGCGACGACGATCGCTTCGTCAGCACGATCGTCCCGACCCGCGACGGGGTGTTCGTGGCCCTCCGGGTCGCGTGAGCCCCGCCCGTTCCTGAGGTCGCCGAAGCCTGAGGTTGGCCGTCCCGCAGTAGACTCCGCGCGGCTCGGTGGACGTCCCGGCCACCTTCTCCGGAGCTTCCGGCGTTAGCCTGGAAGGGCGATCGCGACCGACGAGGAGTGAAGCGCGTGGCAACGGTGCGGAAGAACAAGAGCGACTACGGCGGCCTCTACAAGGGCCATCCCGGCCAGTACTCGTGGATCCTGCACCGCGTCACGGGCGTCGCGATCATCCTGTTCCTGTTCATGCACGTCGTGGACACCGCCCTGATCGGATGGGGGCCCGAGGCATACGAGCGGGTCCTGCGCGCCTATCAGAACCCCCTGATCCACCTGCTCGAGCTCGGCCTTGTGATCGCCGTGCTCTACCACTCGATCAACGGGTTCAAGATCACGCTGATCGACTTCTTCCCCAAGCTGGTTTCGCACATCCGGGCGATCTCGCTCGCGACCGCCGTCGTGTTCGCCTTCGCGGCGATCCCGACGACGGTGATCATGCTGAAGCAGACCTACGATCTCTGGAAGGCGTAAGCGATGGCGACCACGACCACGCCTCGTCCGATCCAGAACCAGCCCGACCCACGCGACCGGCGGCTCGGCCGCGAGCGCCCGATCGGCGGCGGCGAACTATGGCTCTGGCTGTTCATGCGGATCAGCGGCTTGATCCTCATGGTGCTGGCCCTCGGCCACCTCGTGATCATGCACCTGCTCGGCACCGGCGCCGAGCGGATCAATTTCGGGTTCGTCGCCGTGCGCTGGGCGAGCCCGTTCTGGCGCACGTGGGACTGGATGCTGTTGATGCTTGGCGCTTGTCCACGGCATCAACGGCCTGCGGAACATCACCCTCGACTACGTCACGCGGCCGGGTCTGCGGCTCGCGATCAACATGACCTCGTACGTGATCGGGTTCACGCTGATGGTGCTCGGCACGGTCATCGTCGTGACGTTCGACCCGTCGAAGTGGCCCGGAGCCGTCTAGATGACCACCACCCACACCTACGACGCGCTGGTGGTCGGCGGCGGCGGCGCGGGGATGCGCGCCGCGATCGAGCTCTCCGACAAGGTGAAGACCGCGGTGATCTCGAAGCTGTACCCCACCCGGTCGCACACCGGCGCCGCGCAAGGCGGCGTGTGCGCTGCGCTCGGCAACACCGAAGAAGACCACCCCGAGTGGCACGCCTTCGACACGATCAAGGGCGGCGACTACCTCGTCGACCAGCCGGCCGCGATGTTGATGACCGAGGAGGCCATCCAGGCGATCTACCAGCTGGAGCGCTGGGGCCTGCCGTTCAACCGGACGCCCGACGGACGGATCGACCAGCGCCGGTTCGGCGGCCACACCGCCGAGCACGGGGAGCGTCCGGTGCGGCGCGCGTGCTATGCGGCCGACCGCACGGGCCACATGATCCTGCAGACGCTGTACCAACAGTGTGTGAAGCGGAACGTTCGCTTCTTCAACGAGTTCTATTGCCTCGATCTGCTCCGCGATGAGGACGGCACGACCGCCGGGATCGTCGCGTACGAGCTCGCGACCGGTGAGCTCCACGTGTTCCGGGCGAAGTCGATCGTGTTCGCCACCGGCGGCTACGGACGCATGTTCCGCGTGACGTCGAACGCGCACGCGCTGACCGGCGACGGGCCGGCGGTCGTCTGGCGACGCGGGATCCCGCTCGAGGACATGGAGATGTTCCAGTTCCATCCGACGGGTCTGGCACGCCTGGGCGTGCTGCTGTCGGAGGCGGCTCGCGGCGAGGGCGGGATCGTTCTGAACAAGGACGGCGAGCGGTTCATGGAGCGCTACGCCCCGACCATCAAGGACCTCGCGCCGCGCGACATGGTCAGCCGCGCGATCTATCAGGAGATCCAGGAAGGCCGGGGCGGCGGGCCGAACGGCGACTGGGCGTTCCTCGACATCTCGCACCTCGACCCGCGGGTGATCGAGGAGAAGCTGCCGGACATCACCGAGTTCGCGCGGATCTACCTCAAGGTCGAGCCGACCAAGGAGCCGGTGCCGATCCAGCCGACCGCCCACTACGCGATGGGCGGGATCCCCACCGACACCGAGGGCCGGGTCGTGACCGGCCCCGACGAGGCCGTCGTCCCGGGGCTGTACGCGGCGGGCGAGTGCGCGTGCGTGAGTGTGCACGGCGCGAACCGCCTGGGGACGAACTCCCTGCTCGATCTCGTGGTCTTCGGTCGGCGCGCCGGCGACGACGCGGCCCGGCACGCGAAGGACGCGGAGCTGGCGCCGCTGCCGGACAAGCCGGACGCGCATGTCCTCGAGCAGCTGAACGGCATCCTCGGACGCACCGCCGGCGACAACGCGGCCGACATCCGCAAGGAGCTCCAGGACAACATGTTCGACCTCGCGTTCGTCGTGCGGTCCGAGGAAGGGCTCACCAAGATGCAGTCGATCCTCGGCGGCCTGCGCGAGCGCTACGACCGGGTGGCGATCACCGACAAGAGCGCGCTGTACAACACCGACCTGATGGAGACCGTCGAGCTCGGCTACCTGCTCGATTGCGCCGACGCACTGGTCGGCAGCGCCGTGGCCCGCACCGAGAGCCGCGGTGGCCACTACCGCGAGGACCACCCGCTCCGCGACGACGCGAACTGGCTGAAGCACTCGCTCGCCTACCGCAACGACGACGGCTCCATCCGTCTGGACTACAAGCCCGTGAAGATGGGCCCCTACATCCCCATGGAGAGGAAGTACTGATGGCGACTGCGGCCGAGGCGCTCAACGCCTCCGACGATCAGCGCATCGGCACGAAGCCGGGCACGATGCTGCTTACCGTCCGGGTGCGCCGGTTCAACCCCGAGGTCTCACAGGACTCGTGGTGGGATGAATGGAGCGTCCAGTGCGAGCCGCTCGAACGCCTCGTCGAGGTGCTGCACCAGATCAAGTGGCACCACGACGGTACGCTGAGCTTCCGGCGGTCGTGCGCGCACGGCATCTGCGGCTCCGACGCGATGCTGATCAACGGACGCAACCAGCTCGCGTGCAAGGTCCTCGCCGAAGACGTCGGCCCGAAGGTCACGATCGAACCGATCCGCGGCCTGCCCGTGCTGAAGGACCTGATCGTCGACATGGACCCGTTCATGGACGAATACCGCGGCGTGCTCCCCTTCTTGATCAACGACTCGGGGGAGCCCGACAAGGAGCGCCGCCAGTCGCAGGAAGACCGGCACCGCTACGACGACACGACGAAGTGCATCCTGTGCGCGTGCTGCACGACCTCCTGCCCGGTGTTCTGGGGCGACGGGGGCTACGTCGGGCCGGCCGCGATCGTGAACGCGCACCGCTTCATCTTCGACTCGCGCGACGAGGCCGGCCGCGAACGGATGAAGATCCTGTCCGAGAAGACCGGCGTGTTCCGGTGCCGGACGACGTTCAACTGCACCGACTCGTGCCCTCGCGGCATCCAGGTGACGAAGGCGATCCAGGAAGTGAAGCGCTCGATCCTGTTCGAGCGGTTCTAGACGAGCGGCACGGCCTGGCATCCCTCGGCAGAGACGCCTTGGAACGGTGACCACGCGCCGCGATGGCGCTCCCAGGACAGACGCGTCCAGCCGTTGCACCCGTACCGGCCGGGATCGCGCCACGTCACCATCGAACTGACCGGTGACCGGTCGAAGCGCACGCCTCCGAGCACCCAGAACTGACCGAGGCCGTGGCGCCGATGGCTCACCCACGTGATGCGGGCGTGGATCGCTCGCTCCAAGGCCCGCTGGAGGTTGGCCTTGATCGGCGAGCAGCCACGCTGGGCGATCGGGTTATCGCAGAGCTGGTTCAACACCTGCACGGGATGCTTCGAGCTGCCCGCCGTCCGGGCGATCATCGTCGCCTGCGCGCTGGGCCCTCGGCCGTGCGGCGCGGTCGCCGCGAACGCGGGCGACCCCAGCAGACCAACGGCAACGGCGGTCGCGATGATCGAACGCTTCAGCACCCGCCAACCCTGTCACGCCGAGCGGAACCGCAACAACCGTCGTTCGGCTGGACGCCGGGGACCGTTGGTCGGGTGCGACCGGTTCGGCGGCTACCCTGCACGCCATGGCGAAGCACCGCGTCACGCTCATCCCGGGTGACGGGATCGGACCCGAGGTCGCGGAGGCGACGCGGCTGGTCCTGGACGCGGCGGACGTCGGCATCGAGTGGATCGAGATGCCGGCCGGCGCGGGCGCGCTGGAGACCCACGGGGCCCTTCTCCCCGATGAGACCGTCGACGCGATCCGGACGTGCCGGGTCGCGATCAAGGGGCCGATCACGACACCCGTGGGGACCGGGTTCCGAAGCGTCAACGTCGCTCTGCGCCTTGGTCTGGACCTGTTCGCCGCGGTCAGGCCCGCACGGTCGCTCCCGGGCGTCCGCACCCGCCACGACGACGTCGACCTGGTGATCGTCCGCGAGAACACCGAGGACCTCTATCAGGGCATCGAGTTCGAGCGCGGCTCGGACGAGACCGCGGCGCTGAAGCGGCAGCTCCACGACGTCGGCGGCCTCGAGCTCCTTGATGATGCCGGCATCACGCTCAAGCCGATCAGCATCACCGGCGCCCATCGAGTCGTTCGGTTCGCGTTCGAGTACGCACGCTCGCACCGGCGAAAGCACGTAACGGTCGGTCACAAGGCCAACGTGATGCGCTACTCCGACGGGATCTTCCTCGACGCCGCGATCGAGGACGCCAAGGCGTTCCCCGACATCGACTGGGACGAGATCCAGATCGACCATCTATCGTCACGGCTCGCGCGGAAGCCCGAGGACTTCGACGTGTTGCTGCTGCCGAACCTCTACGGCGACATCATCTCGGACCTGTGCGCGGGTCTGGTCGGTGGGCTCGGCCTGATCCCCGGCGCCAACATCGGATGGGAGTACGCGGTCTTCGAGCCCGTTCACGGCAGCGCGCCCGACATCGCCGGCACCGGCGTGGCCGACCCAGTCGCGATGATCCTGTCGGGTGCGATGCTGCTGCGCCACCTCGGGGAGATCGAGGCGGCCGAGAACGTCGAGTGGGGCGTCGACGAGACGCTGCGCAAGCAGGAGGTGCGGACGCCGGACCTCGGCGGCAGCGCGACGACGATGGCGTTCGCCGAGGCGATCGCCGCGGAAGCGGTCGCCTGGGAGCACGGCCCCAGCTAGGCCGGCGTCAGCCCCGGGATCGACGAGAGCTGCGACGCGATCAACTCGCGATCGTCCTTGTCGTCGATCGTCGCGAGCACGCGGCGGGCCTCCGCCGCGTACCGGTCACGAGCCTGGTCGTCCCCGACGGCGGCCGAGGCGCGCGCCATGCCTTCGAGCATCGATGCGAGCCGCCAATCGGCCCACCCGTTGGCTCTGCAGACGTCCAACGCCGTCGTTGCGTAGCGGTGCGCGAGGTCGCCGAGGTCCTCCAGGCTGGCGACATGGGCGATCAACCAATCCCCCACCATCGCCTCTTCGTCGCCGCCCACCCAGCCCCAGTGGTACCGAGACGCGAACGCGACCGCCAGCAGCTCGCGATCCTGCTCGGGCGTGCGGACGTCCAGCTCGATCAGCTCCCACGCGCGATTGAAGGCCTCGATGGCGACCTGCCGATGCCACCCGGCCTGGCCGTCGATCGGCTCCTCAGCCACCGTGGTCCTCCTCACCGTGGTCGTGATGCTCGTGGTTCCCGCCGGGCCCTCGACCGAGGTCCCATTCAGCGGTCCGTCAACAGCCCGGTTGCCCGTGGTTGCCGCAGCACCCGCCGTTCACCAGCCCGAGCGCGCGGTTCTTGACGGTCAGGCGAAGCTTCTGGGGGACGGTGTAGTTCGGGTTGCGCCAGTTGGTGAAGAACATCGCTGCGTGCTCGCGGAGCAGGTTCCAGAACCCGGAGGTCATAGACGAATCGTACGCCGCCCGTGCTTGGACGGCGGCGAGGCGGATGCAACACTGCCTCGCATGGAAGCACCCCCGCAGATGGACACCTCTCGGCCGTCCAACCTGCGTCTGGCCGCCTTCGGCCTGACGGCGCTCGGCGCGCTCGTGGTCGGCATCGGCTCGATCCTGACGTGGGTCACCGTCGGGTTCACGCAGCCGGAGCTCGCGGCGCTCACCAGCGCCACCAAAGGGACCGACATCACGGACGGCAAGGTCGCGCTCGGATGCGCCGTCGTCACGTTGATCCTGGTGATCGCGAGCCGCGTGGTGTCCGATGTCGTGCGCGCCATCATGGCCGGCATCGTGGTGGTCGCGGGCGGGCTCGCCACCGCCGTCGCACTCCTGTTCATGTCGTCGGCGCCGACGAAGTACACGCCGATCGACAGCGGGTCGCTCGTCGAGAAGATCGCGACGCTGCTCGGCAAGAGCGCGGATGAGGTGCGGGCGGCCCTTGCCGCCGTCTCCGAGAAGCTCGGGCCGTACACCGACGTCGGCGCCGGACCGTGGGTCGTCGTGGCCGGCGGCCTGATGGTGATGGTCGGTGGCGTGCTCACGGTCCGCTGGGCCGCCCGGCTCAGCGCGGCCCACGTCGCTGCCGACGAGGGCGACGACCTCGATGAACCGGCGCCGGACCCGGCGAGCGACGACGCGCCGGCAGGCGAAGAGACCTCGCTCGACTGACTAGAGCTTCGCCAGGTCGGCGCACTTCTCGCGGATGCCGTCCGCGGCCGCACGCAGCTTCCCGAGCTCGTCGTCGTTCAGGTCGAGCTCGACGATCTCCTCGACGCCGCCGCGTCCGAGCTTCGCCGGCACGCCGACGTAGACGCCGTCGATGCCGTACTCACCCGCCGCCCATGCGCACACGGGGAGCACCGCCTTCGTGTCGCGCACGATCGCCTCGACCATCGCGACCACCGAGGCGCTCGGCGCGTAGTACGCCGAGCCCGTCTTCAGCAGCCCCACGATCTCGGCGCCCCCGTCGCGCGTCCGCTGGAACAGCCGCTCGAGCGTCGTCCCGTCGACGAGCTCGGGCAACGGTTTGCCGTTGACGGTGGCGTGGCGCGGCAACGCGACCATCGCGTCGCCGTGCGAACCGAGCGTCATCGCCTCGACACCGGTCGTCGACACGCCGAGCTCCTCGGCGATGAAGTACCGCAACCGCGCCGAGTCCAGGACCCCGGCCATCCCCACGACCCGCTCCTTCGGGAAACCGGACTTCTCGGCGGCGAGGAACGTCATCTCGTCGAGCGGGTTCGACACGATGATGAGGATCGCGTTGGGTGAACCGGGTGTGATCTTCGCAATCACGTCGGACATGATCGCCGCGTTCTTGCCGAGCAGATCCATCCTGCTCATCCCCGGCTGACGCGGGAACCCGGCGGTGATGACGACGACGTCGCTGCCCGCGGTGTCGGCGTACTCGTTGGTCCCGACGATCGTCGACTCGTACCCCTCGACCGGCGCCGCTTCCTTCAGGTCCAGGGCGAGGCCCTGCGGCTTGCCCTCGATGATGTCGATAAGGACGACCTCGCCGAGGCCCTTCTCGAGCAGGCGCATCGCGGCGGTCTGGCCGACGAATCCGCTGCCCACGACGGTGATCTTCATGGCGACGCGATCTCCTTGCGTTCGGGAGAGCTCAGGCTACCGAAGGCACCAGATCGCAGGCGTGCGAGATCGTCGCCTGCACAGGAGCTGGCTCCCATCGTTGGGTCACCTCATCTGAGGAGCCAAGCGAGAAGGAAGATGACGGCCACGACGCCGAGTGCGACGACGAGCATGCCGATGCCACCGTACGAACGCTTCAGGTAGTTCGACCGTTCATCGGCCATCGCCTTGTTCAGCGGTCCACGTTCGTCTTTCATAGGGCGAACCTACCGCTGGAACGGGCTCGATGTGGCTACAAGCGCGCAACGATCGCGTCGGCGACGCCGAACGTGCCCGCGGCAGGCCGGTCGTCGTCGGGCTCGCGAAGATCGAACGTCACCGACGTGCCGTCGGCCAGTACCTCAGCGGTTGCCGCCTCAACCCGATCCCCGGCGTCCCGCTCCCCGATGTGCCGGAGCAACATGGCAGCGGACAGGATCACCCCGACCGGGTCGGCGCGGTTCGTTCCCGCCAGCCTCGCCGCCGTGCCGTGTGTGGCCTCGAACACCGCCAGCTCGCGGCCGTCGGCCCCTCCGAAGTGCCCGCCGGGCGCGACGCCGGTGCCTCCGATCAGCCCCGCGCAGAGCTCGGCCACGAGGTCGCCGTACATATTCGGCATCACCAGAACGTCGAACCGCTCGGGCGCCTGGATCAGCTGCATGCACAGCGCGTCGATGATCCGGTCGTCGAACGTGATCTCTGGGAAGCCGGCGGCCACCGCCCGCGCGACCTCGAGGAACAGGCCGTCGGAGAACTTCATGATGTTGGCCTTGTGCGAGGCGGTCACCCGCTTGCGCCCGTGCTCCGTCGCCCACGTGAACGCGAACCGCACGACCCGCTCCGCGCCCCGCGCGGAGATCTCCTTGACCGAGATGCCGCTGTCGGGCCGAACCGTGCGTCCCTGCGTCGCCTCGATGAACGAGATCAGCGCCTCGGCCTCCGGCGTGTCGTGCTCCAGCTCGAGGCCGGTGTACATCCCCTCGGTGTTCTCGCGGACGACGATCAGGTCGACGTCCTCGTACCGGGAGGGCACACCCGGATAGCGGTGACACGGCCGCACGTTCGCGAACAGATCGAGCTCCTGACGAAGCGCGAGGTTGGCGCTCCGCAACCCGCTTTCGACGGGCGTCTCGATCGGTCCCTTGAGCGCCACGCGTGAAGACCGGATCGCCGCAAGCGTCTCGGCCGGGAGCGGCGTGCCGGCCGCTTCGAACGCGCCGGTGCCCATCGGGCGGACGTCCCATTCGATCGCGACGCCTGTGGCGTCGAGCACCCGCTGCGCCGCCTCGGTGACCTCCGGACCCACACCGTCGCCGGGGATCATGGTCACGCGGGTCGCCATCGGGCGCAGCCTAGCGGTCAGCACGGCGGTTTGGGTTCGCGCCCAACGACCCTCTATCCTTGGCGGCATGAGCGAAAAGGGCTTGCGGGAGCTCAACGCTGCCGATACGAAGATCTCCGATATCGACGGTGAGGCAGGCAAGCTTTGGTACGTCGGGTACACGATCGAGGACCTGGCCGCCCACGCCTCGTTCGAGGAGACGATCTTCCTGCTGCACAAGCTGGAGCTCCCGAACCGACAGCAGCTCCAGCAGCTCAACACGTTCTTGGTACGGGAACGAGACGTCCACCCGTTCCTCGCCCGGCTGATGCCGACGCTCGCGCAGAACGCCTCGCCGATGTCGATGCTGCGGACGGGGCTGTCGGCGTCCAGCGCCTTCGACCCCGACGGGTGGGACGACTCCCCCGAGGCCGAGTACCGCAAGGCGCTCCGGCTGATCGCCGAGACGCCGACCCTGATCGCGACGTTCGACCGGCTCCGCACCGGGCGCGAGATGATCCCGCCGAACCCGGAGCTCACCCATGCCGGCAACCTGCTGTGGATGCTCCACGGCGTGGAGCCCGACCCCGACGACGCCAAGGTGCTCGACACGACCTTCGTGCTCTACGCCGACCACACGATGAACGCCTCCACGTTCACCGCGCGCGTGATCGCCTCGACGCTGTCGGACATGTTCTCGGCGATCACCGGCGCGATCGGCGCGTTGAAGGGCCCGCTTCACGGTGGCGCGAACGAAGAGGCGCAGAAGATGGCCGAGGAGGTCGGCAAGGCGGAGAACGCCGAGGCCTACGTCCGTGAACGCCTCGCCAACCATCAGAAGATCATGGGGTTCGGCCACGCGGTGTACCGCACGATGGACCCCCGCGCGCGCATCCTGAAGGAGCTCTGCCGGCAGCTCGGCGAGCGTGTCGGGCAGCCGCAGTGGTACGAGATCTTCTCCGCGCTCGAGGAGACGACGCTCGATCAGAAACAGCTCTACCCGAACGTCGACCTCTACGCCGCGGGCGTGTACCACATGCTCGGGATCCCAACGGACCTGATGACGCCGCTGTTCGCCCTCGCGCGCATGGCCGGGTGGACGGCGCACGTTCGCGAGCAGTACGCCGACAACCGCATCATCCGGCCCGGCTCGACGTACGTCGGTCCGCGCGACCGCACGTACCTGCCGATCGAAGACCGCGCCTAAGACCCGCCTCGTCAGGCGACGGGGCGGGGAAGTAGCCCCGCTCGCGTGACGAGGTCCTGCGTCACCTCGTCGTGCCCCATCGCCATCACGTGGATCCCCGCGATGTCTGAGATCGCGCGGATCTGGTCGATCAGCGGCGCCACGAGTTCGACCCCGACCGTCGCGGCGTGGTCGCCGGCCGCCTCGAGGGCCGCGATCATGTCGGCCGGGACGGACACACCGGGCAGCTTCTCGTCCATGAACCGCGCCTGCCTCGCGCTGCGGAGCGGCGTCACCCCGATCACGACCTTCGCGCGTTCGAACAACCCCCAGTCGCGCATACGGTCGGCCCACGCCGACAGCGCGGGGACGTCGTACACGATCTGCGTGATCACGAAGTCCGCGCCGGCGTCGAGCTTGGAACCGAGCTTCGCGGGGTCGTACGGATCGGCGAGGGGCACATCCGCAACACCGATCAGATACCGGGGAGGATCCGCAAGCTCGCCGCCCGCGAGCGACGTCCCGTCCTCACGAAGACGCTTCGCCAACGCGACGACGTCGTTCACGGTCAGATCGCCGACGACCACCGCGTCCGGATGGTCGCCGACGTGCAGCGGGTCGCCCGACAAGCAGAACACGTTGCGCGCGCCGAGCGCCCACGCGCCCAGGAGGTCGCTCGTGAGCGACAGACGGTTCCGGTCGCGTACCGTGAGCTGGACCGTCGGCTCGAGCCCCGCCGCGGCGGCCGCGGCGACCCCGGCGAGCGGCGACATGTGCGCCGAAGCGGTCGGGTTGTCGGTGAGATTGACGGCGTCGACGGTGCCGACGAGCGCCACCGCGTGCTGGCGCACGGGCGCGAGCGAGCCGCCGGCGGGCGGCACGATCTCCCCGGTGACGGTGAACTCGCCGCGGGCGAACAGACCGGCCAAGTGGCCGCCGACCTCGGTGGTCATCCCTGCGCGAAGGCTTGCGCCTCGGCCGCCTGCACGGTGTTGACCATCAGCATCGCGACGGTCATGGGTCCGACACCCCCCGGGACCGGCGTGACCGCGCCAGCGACGTCGGCGACCTCGTCGTACTTGACGTCGCCGATCAACCCGTCCTTCGTTCGGTGGACGCCGACGTCCAGCACGGTGGCGCCGGGCTTGATCATCTCGGCGGTGACGAGGTGCGGCACCCCGGCCGCCGCGACGACGATGTCGGCTCGAAGCGTGTGCGCCTTCAGGTCCTTCGTTCGGATGTGGGTGGAGGTCACGGTCGCGTTCCCGCGGATGGAGTCCTGCGTGAGCATGACCGAGAGCGGTGCGCCGACCAGCTCGCCGAAGCCGACGATCGTGACCTCGGCGCCTTCTATCGGGATCTCGGCGCGGAGCAGCAGCTCGACGATGCCGTACGGCGTCGCCGGTAGGAAGCACGGCCCTTGACGGAGCATCATCCCGATGTTCCACGGGTGCAGGCCGTCGACGTCCTTCTCAGGCGCGACCGCGCGTTGGATCTCGAGCTCGTGCAGGTGGCTCGGCAGCGGCAGCTGGACGATGATCCCGTGGATCTCCGGGTCGCGGTTCAGACGGCGGATCGTCGCGAGCAGCTCGTGCTCGGTGACGTAGGACGGAAGGTCGACCTGTTCGGACCGGATCCCGACGTCGGCACAGGCCTTGTGCTTCTGGCCGACGTAGATGCGAGAGGCCTGGTCGTCGCCCACCAGGACGGCGGCCAGGCCGGGGGTGATCCCGGTCTCGGCGAGCGCCCGTACCCGCTCGGCCACCTCGCTCCGGATCTGCGCGGCGATGGCCTTGCCATCGAGGATGCGAGCGGTCACGGCGAGCATCCTACCGGCGACCCCAAGGCCCAACCATCGAACGCCGGACGCGCGGATCAGCTGCGGCGCCAGCGGCGTCGACGACGCCACGTGGGCCCGACATCGCGGTGACGAGCGGTGGCCTTGCGCAGCCGGTGCTCGCGGTGAGCGAACTCCTCCATGCGGTACCACGACGATGGCGGCATCATCTTGCGCACCTCCCCTCGGCGGCGGTAGCATTCATCTTGACGTGAAGATACTCTACGTCAAAGTTTGATGTCAAGATATTCGACGTAAAGATACCCCGAAGGAGCAGCAGCGATGGCCCCACCCACTGCTCGGAAGGACGCGATCGACCGGTTCGTCGAGTCCTCACTCGACCTGTTCCCCGGCGTTGACCCCGAGACCGAGGCGTCGGTCGACCGGATCCACATGCTGTCGAAGCACATCAAGCGCTCGACCGAAGGTGTCGTCGCCAGGCTGGGACTGAACTCCGGTGAGTACTACGCCCTGTTGAAGCTTCGCGTCGCGCCCAACCAGCAGATGTCGGCGGGCGACCTCGCCGAGTTACTCGATCTGTCGACCGGCGCGATGACCAATCGCCTGGACGGCCTCGAGGAGCGGGGGTTGATCACCCGCGAGCGCGCGACGACCGACCGACGGAGCGTTCTCGTCTCGATGACGCCGAAAGGACAGGAAGTGCTCGTCAACGCGGTCGAGGCCGGCGGCAAGGAGGAGCAGGCGCTCTTCTCCACGTTGAGCGAGGCGCAGCATCGCCAGCTCAATACGCTGCTACGAACCCTGGTGCTCTCCTTCCAGGATCCGGACGACTGCTAGTGACGGAAGTGGCGCGTCCCGGTGAGGACGACCGCCATCCCGCGACGCTCCGCCGCGGCCAGGACGTCCTCGTCGCCTTTCGAGCCGCCGGGGTGGATCACCGCGGTGCAACCGGCGTCGGCCGCGACCTCGAGCGCGTCGGGGAACGGGAAGAACGCGTCGGAGGCGCACACCGCCCCGTGCGCCCGCTCCCCCGCCTTCCGTGACGCGATCCACGACGAGTCGACGCGCGACATCTGACCCGCGCCGATCCCGACGGTCGCCCCGTCCTTCACGAACACGATCGTGTTCGACTTCACGCGCCAGGCGATGGTCCAGGCGAGCTCGAGGTCGCGCCATTCCTGTGCGGAGGGCTCGCGGCTCGAGACCACCTTCCAGTCGGCGCGCGTTTCGCGTACGGCGTCGAGGTCTTGGATCAACGCCCCGCCGGGGAGCGTGCGGACGTCCCAGCCGGCGGGCTGGTCGAGCGTCGCGCGCACCACGCGAAGGTTCGGCCGTTCGGCGAACGCGGCCAGCGCTCCGTCGGCGAACGACGGCGCGATGACGACCTCGGTGAAGATCTCGCGCATCGCGGCGGCGGCCGCTTCGTCGCACGTGCCGCGGAAGGCGACGATGCCGCCGAACGCGCTGACCTCGTCGCATGCGAAGGCGCCTCGATACGAGGCGGCGGGCTCGCCGAGCGCCGCGACCCCGCATGGGTTGTTGTGCTTCACGATCACGCAGGCGCCGTCGGGGAGCGCACGTACCAGGTCGGCGGCCGCCCATGCATCGAGCCAGTTGTTGAACGACATCTCCTTCCCCTGGAGCACCTCGGCGCCACCGAGGACGCCCGCCCCGGCTGCCTCCGCGAACAACGCACCGCGCTGGTGCGGGTTCTCGCCGTAGCGGAGGTCGGCGACCTTCTCGTACGCGAGCCAGACGAATCCAGGGAGCGCGTCGTCGTCGGTCTCCTGCTGGGCGAACCATCCCGCGACGGCGGCGTCGTATGCGGCGGTGTGCGCGAACGCCTCGGCCGCGAGCGCGAACCGCGTCGCGCGCGTGATGCCACCTTCGAGATCGAGCTCCTCGACGATCGCGTCGTACCGCTCGGGGTTGACCACGACCGTCATCGACTCGAAGTTCTTGGCGCTCGCGCGAACCATCGCCGGCCCCCCGATGTCGATCTTCTCGATCGTATCCGCGAGGTCGGCTCCGGACGCGACCGTCTCGCGGAACGGATACAGGTTGCTGACGAGGAGGTCGAACGGCTCGATCCCCTGCGCGGCGATCTGGCGCAGATGGTCCTCATCGCGCTGGTCGGCGAGCAAGCCGGCGTGCACCGCCGGGTGCAGCGTCTTGACGCGCCCGCCGAGCATCTCCGGGAAGCCCGTCACGTCGGCGACCTCGGTCACCTCGATGCCGGCCTTGCGAAGCGCGGCGGCGGTGCCGCCGCTCGAGACCAGCTGCACGCCGCGGTCGCGCAGCGCCTGCGCGAGCTCGACGATTCCTTCCTTGTCGTACACGGCCAGCAACGCCCGACGGATCGGCCTCGTGCTCACGGGTCCTCCCTGATCTCGACGACCCGATCGTGGAGCACGAGCCGGTCCTCCAGCAACGCCCGGACGGCGCGAGGCAGCAGGCGATGCTCGACCTCGTGGACACGCGCCTCGAGCGAATCCCAGTCGTCGCCGGCCCGGATCGCGATCGCCTCCTGGAGCACGACCGGGCCGGTGTCGACGCCCGCGTCCACCAGATGGACGGTCACGCCGGTCACCTTGGCTCCGGCGGCCAGGGCATCCGCAACCGCATGGGTGCCGGGGAACGCCGGCAACAAGGCCGGGTGCACGTTCAGCCATCGGTCGCGCCATCGCTCGACGACCGGCGGCCCCAGGATCCGCATATACCCGGCGCTCACGATCACGTCGATCCCGCGTTCGGCGAGGGCGTCCGCGACCGCTTCCGACAGTGCGGCTCGATCGCCCGTCGGCTCGATCACGAGCGCCTCGATCGCCGCGCCGTCGGCCCGTTCCAGCGCCCGAACACCGGGCCGGTCGGATACGACGAGGACGATATGAGGCCGGATCGCGGGGTCGTCGAGAAGGGCCTGCAGGTTGGTCCCGGAGCCGGAAACCAGCACCGCGACACGACCGCCCATGGAGTGGGCCATGCTAGCGGAGCGTGCATCCCCGCAGGACAGGGGCGGTAAGCTGACGCGTTCGTCGGACCGTGGAGGCAACACGTGAAGAAGTGCCCGTACTGTGCGGAAGAGATCCAGGACGAAGCGATCAAGTGCCGCTACTGCCACAGCGACCTGACCGTCCCGCCGCCATCGGCGAGCGCGGCCGCCGCGGACGCGTCGGTATCGTCGAGCGGATCGTCGGGCGCCCAGCCGGACATCGTGACCGCCGGCGCCGACGCCTCCGGATCGAGCGGATCCGACACCCCGGCCGACCAGCCCACCGCGTGGGGCGGCGTGTCGAGCACGCCGGCGCCGTCGATGTCGACCACGCAGCCTGACGGCGGGTCGCAGGGGGGATCGATGGGATCGCCGCTCGGCTCGTCGATGGGTGCGGCGCCCGGCGGCCCGGGCACCGCGCAGAAATACACGCACTCGGGCTACCGCTACGTGCTCGGCTACGGCACCGACTTCTTCGGCATCTGGAACCGGGACAACCCGTCGTTGCCGATCGAGCGCTATGCCAGGACCGACCAGGGCTGGCGCGACGCCTGGGCCAAGTTCGCGTCGCTCGAGCCCAACCAGGTGCCCGTGCCCGACGCGGTCCCCGGCCCCACGACCACGCCGATGACGAGCAACGCGCCCCAGTTGCAGATGGACACCGGCGACATGTCGGTCCTGCAATACACGCACACCGGAACGCGGTACCTGCTCGGATACGGCCAGACGTTCTTCGGGATCTGGGACCGGCAGAACCCGGCGTCTCCCGTCGAGCGCTTCCCGCGCAGCGACGAGGGTTGGGGTCAGGCGTGGCGGCGCTACACGCAGATCGAGAACAACTTCACCGAGGTGTCGCCGAGCCAGCGCTGAAGCGCTCGGGCCACGGCAGCATGGCCCCGACCGCGCCGCCGAG
>C688J18823_10000116_pt1 | contig 41618 bp, 32 predicted proteins | sample HopSoiMetagenom1_FD_18823 | JGI IMG/M metagenome (IMG submission 18823)
CAAACGGCCGATCGTCCAACCAGCACAGGCCAGCGCTCCCCCCGCTGTAGCACCGGTGGCTGCACCCGCCGTTGCTGCGAGCGAACCGGCACCGCTGGAGCGAACTCGGGTCTGAAAACGACTCTGGCCAGCTCGCATTTCGAACGCCGCGCGCTACCTTCAGCATGAAATTGAGGCCTCGAATAAAGGTCTATAATGCGCTTTCATGTCATTGAGTCCGGGCACAGAACTTGGTCAGTACGAAATCATTGCGCCCATTGGCGCCGGCAGCATGGGCGAGGTCTATCGGGCGCGCGATACCCGACTCGATCGGGAAGTCGCGATCAAAGTTCTTCCTGAGATTGTCTCGTTTGACCGTGAGCGTCTGCTGAGATTCGAGCAAGAAGCCAAAGCCGCGGCGGCGTTAAACCATCCAAACATTCTTGGCATTTACCAGATGGGAGCCTATCTGGGACAGCCTTATCTTGTCCTGGAATTGCTGGAAGGCAAAACACTCACCGAAACCATCCGCCGCGGTCCGCTGCCCCTACGGAAAGTGATCGACTATGGAGTCCAGATCGCGCAAGGACTGGCGGCAGCGCATGACAAAGGGATTATTCATCGGGATCTGAAGCCTGACAACCTATTCATCACGAGAGATGGACGCGTCAAGATCCTCGACTTCGGGCTCGCGAAGCTGATTCAGCCCAAGCACACCGTTGCGAGCATTGCTGCGACGATCACGCTGCCCGGTATGGCGCTAGGCACCGTGGGTTATATGTCTCCCGAGCAAGTACGCGGGCTCAAGACCGACGAACGGGCCGACATTTTTGCCTTGGGCGCGATCCTGTTTGAAATGATCACGGGCAGACAAACCTTCCAGCGCCCCACCTCAGCAGACACGATGAGTGCGATTCTGAATGATGAACTGCCGTCGATGTCACAACTTTTGCCGGAAATGTCCCCCGGACTCGAACGCGTGATCCGGCGCTGCGTGGAGAAAGATCCGGCGCAGCGTTTTCAGTCGGCTTCGGACCTGGCGTTCGCACTGGAAGCACTCGGAGACCCGACGCTTTCTGCGAGCGGCGCGTATCCTGTGGCGAAAGAAGAAGCAGGTCGATGGTCTTTCCGTTGGGTTGCCACGGCAATGGCAGGTCTCGTGGTCTTGCTGGGTCTGGCTTACTACTACGCTCAGAGGCCACCAACGCTGAGGGTCGCGAACTATGTTCAGCTCACGCACGATGGACAGCAGAAGTCGCTGATCGGGACCGATGGTGCCAGACTGTATGTGAATCTCGGAGAGGTGCGCGCCGGAAGCTTCGCAATTCACGGATTTGGGGAACTCTCAGTTTCGGGCGGAGAACTAAGGAAGATACCGGTTCCCATGTCTGTCGACATGGTGCCTCTTGATCTCTCGCCGGATGCATCGGAACTTCTGGCGATCGATGGACAAGGTGCGCCTCCCAAGGGTCCGTTGTGGAGTATTCCGGTTCTCGGGGGCGCACCGCGCAGGATCGGGGACATCATAGCCGAAACTGCAGCATGGTCGCGGGATGGAAAGAGCATGGCCTATACGAACTTGGGGAATCTTTTTCTGGCCAATGCGGACGGAACCGGATCGCGGAAGTTGACCAGTGTGAGGGGTGACATTCTGAACATCGCGTGGTCGCCCGACAACCGGCGCCTGCGATTTGATTCTTCAGAAACCGCCGGTACCGTAGGACAACAGCTCGAATGGGAAGTCTCAGTGGATGGCAACGACTTGCACCGGTTGATGCAAGGTTGGCATAGCCCGCCGGACGAATGCTGCGGCAAATGGACTGCCGACGGGCGATACTTCATCTTCGAATCGAACGGTCAGATCTGGGCGCTACCGGAGAAAGGGTTTTTTCGCCCTCATCCCGAGCCCATTCTGCTAACCAACAGTCCGCTGTCGCTCTCCTCGCCGCTGCCCAGCAGAGACGGAAAGAAGATATTCGCCATTGGGCAGGCATTCCGCGGTGAGCTCATGCGCTATGACGCTCGATCGAAACGACTCCTGCCTTTTCTGAACGGCATCTCCGCAGAATACGTGGCATTCTCGAAGGATGGTCAATGGGCGACGTACGTTTCATACCGAGAGGGGACGTTGTGGCGCAGCAAAGTGGACGGCAGCGAGCGTATGCAACTGACGTATCCGCCGCTGTATCCCGTATTGCCGCGCTGGTCGCCCGATGGCAAGAAGATTGTGTTTTTTGAGTTCGCTTTGAGCGCAGACAAACCGGCTCGGATCTACGAGATATCGTCAGATGGCGGTGCGCCTCGACAACTTCTGCCGAACGATCCCAGCCAGCAACTGGATCCAAACTTCTCGCCCGACGGAACGAAGATTATCTTCGGGGGCGAGTCGAATGATCCTTCGTCTGCGATACGGATCCTTGATCTTGCAAGCGGTCAGATCTCAACCTTGCCGATGTCTGAGGGATTGTATTCACCGCGCTGGTCTCCCGACGGACGCTTCGTTTCGGCATTCTCTGCGGATTCGAAAACATTGTTATTGTTCGACTCTGATACGAAGAAATGGACAGAGCTGGCCAATGGATCTTTGAGCTGGCTGAACTGGTCGCACGACAGCCGTTACGTTTATGTGTTGGACTTTCGAGGGAAGGACGCTGTAGTGCGCATCAGAATTGCCGACCGTAAACCGGAAGAAGTTGTGGACCTAAAGGACTTCGTGACGGTCGGACGCTATGGGGGCTGGTTGGCTCTGACGCCCGATGACTCTCCATTGCTTCTGCACGACACCGGATCGCAGGACGTTTACTCGGTCGACTTCCAATCCGAGTGAGCAATTCGGAGCCAGGCATCCTTAGCATGCCAACAATGCGGGCCAGATGCCACGGGTTGCTACTCCTGAGCGTCGACAATCACTGTTTCGAGGTTTCGACAGGGCCGCCGATCCTGGATTTGTGCCACAACTCTCCCGCACTGCAACGCTCCAGTTATACCCGCTTCGGTGCGCCAATTCTTTCCCTTCCTTTCCGTCGCAATCGTCATCCAAGTTCTAGTTTCTGCAAGTGCTAGCCACCCGCAACGGGGTCTCCGCTGGACTAGTTCTCAGAAAGAAAGTTCGTGCGAGGTCGTCTTCGCAGCGGTCCTCGTCACCAGTCCAGAGGTGGTATCTTGTTCGCCCGCGTTTTGCCCTTTGTTGCCCGACACCGTGTTTCTGTCGTCTTGTTAGCGTTCAGCTTTTCCTGCATCGTGATTTGGCTGGGTGTCCCGGCCTTCGCCCAAAGGCAACTGCCCTACCTTGACGGCGGTCACGATTCTGCATTCGCACAATTGGATTTCGCCGATCTCTACATGAGCCAGGAAGTCTGGCAGGCCTCCACGAGCGCGGCCGGAAAAATCAAGGACCTAGGATTGACTGATTCGGGATCGGTTTCGGCTCTGGACATTGCTGCGCCGGGAAAGGCAGTTTTTCAGTTCGATCGCGCAGTGAACCTGTTAAAAGCGCAACAGCCGAAAGAAGCAATCCGGCACCTTCAAAAGGCTGTCAACATCTATCCGCAGTTCGTTTCGGCTCATATCGCGATGGGGCTCGCGTATTCCGACCAGAAAGACACGAACCAAGCAAAGCAGGAATTCGAAACGGCCGCGAAGCTCGACGATGCCTTTCCGGGGCCATTTCTGAATCTGGGGCTTCTGGCCCTTTCAGCCAACGATTTTGCCGACGCGGAGTCAAACCTTGCCAAGGCAGCGTCCTTAAGCCTTAAGGACGCCAGGACTTTAACTGCACTGGCATATGCACAAAATGGCAACCACCGCTATGCGGAGACTCTTCGCAATGCGCAACGCGTACATGGAATGAAGCACGAAGGGCTGGCCAGCATACATTACATCGCTGCAGCCGCCGCTGCGGCGCTGAATGACCAGACCAGAGCCGAAGGCGAACTGAACACCTTCCTTAAGGAAGATCCTGCAAATCCACTCGCCCCGGTGGCGCGGCGGCGACTGTCCGCACTATCGAGCCAACCTGCAAAGCCGGCCCTCGCGTCTCCTATCACGCTGATTCAGACTTTCCCGGATAGCGAACACCTTGAGGCGCAATTGAAGACTGTCGCTAATGAACCCGATACGGACGCCTGCGACACCTGCGAAGCCGCCCCAGAAGAGCCCCCCGCTTCAGCAAAGCCTTTACAGTACGCATCATACTTTGTCAGTTGGAACAAGGTCTTCACCATCCACCAGACAGTCGACGAAACGGCTCTCTTCTTCGCCGTCAGCAATCATGGGCGCACGGTCAACGATCTTTCGCTATCTGACATCCAGATCTCTGATGGCAACAAGCCTCCAGACAAGATTCTCCAGTTCATTCCACAATCGCAGCTTCCTCTGCGGCTCGGCTTGCTCATTGACACGAGCGATTCGGTCTCGAGCCGATTTGCCTTCGAGAAGCGCGCGGCGGAAAACTTCCTGAAGAAAGTGATCAGCAGCAATTCGGATTTGGCATTCGTTGCCGGCTTCAACGAGCATGTACAGGTCACGAAGGACTTTACGGGCGACACAGATTCGCTCACGAAGGGGATCGAAAGGATAGAGAAAGGTGGCGAAACCTCGATCTTCGATGCCGTGTATTACGCATCCTGGAAGCTGGCAGCCTATCCCGAGCAAGGACGCGTGGCCAGAGTGCTCGTCGTACTCACGGATGGAGAAGACAACTCAAGCCACAGAAGCCTTCAGCAGGCCATCGAAGAGGCGGCGGCGGCCGGAGTGACGATCTACACGATCAGCACGACGGATACGGGTTTTTCTGAAACAGACGCAAATAACATTTTGCGCATTCTGGCGGACCGAAGTGGGGGAGAATGTGTTTTTCCCGGGAATCTCCGAGCACTCGACAAGTATCTGTCTAAACTACCTGAGGTGATACGCAGCCGCTACTTGGTCGCTTACAGGCCAGCCGACTTTGTGCCCGATGGCAAGTACCGCAATGTCCGAGTGACTGCCGGACGGGATGGCAAGCGTTTCACGGTTCATGTGCGAAAGGGCTATTACACCCGTCTGGCCGCGACGGGGATTGACGTCGCGCAGCGATGAATGACGAGGAAGCCAGCTACTGGGGTAAGTTGAGGTGCGCCAGCGCAGCCTGCGCGTCCCCGTAGCCTTGAGTCGCAGACGCCCGCAACCACCGTAGGCCCTGGTCGTGGCTGGCGGGAACACCATCTCCGTACACGTAACGGAGTGCCAGATTGTACTGGGCGGCCGCATTGCCGTCCTTCGCCGCGAGTTCAACCCAGTGCGTGGCCTGCGCACAACTCTGTGGTACGCCTGCCCCGACTTCCTGTGCCATAGCAAGAGTCAAGGCGGCTTTAGCGTCTCCGAACTCTGCCTGGCGGCGAATGCTGCGCATCTCATAGCGGCTCAAGTCGCCGAGTTCGGAGGAGATTACGGCATCGGTAACCCGCAAGTGACTTGATTGCAGGAAAGGTAAGCTCACACTCGGACTGGCGACGACGTCGGGCTGCTTCTCTGGCGTAGACATTGGTCGGTTAGCCGAGGGCAGGAGATTGTGATGGCGCTCGATTCGGAACGTCACGAGAGCGATGAGCGCAACAGAGACGAGAATGGCGCAGATGTAGATAGAGGCGGGAATCGAACGCAGGAAACGCGCCGCAGCACTCTCGACCTGGGCTTTCCGGGCAGGAAATGGTACGACGATGAGAGCCGATCTGGATGGATGTTCGAGGTCAGATCTCTTCTTCGCCCCCGTATTCCTCGCAACCTGAGGAATGGAATGCAAGCCGCTAGCGACAGGTATCAGAGCGTTGGTCTCGGGCGCAGGAGCCAAGGCAAGAGCACCAGAGACCTCGTCTGAGCAAATCCGCTCTGCGCGCGCGGGTGGAATTTTCGCCGACGGATCAATTGCCAGTACATCGTGATCACCAGGAACACCTGCCATTACTGCCTCAATCGCCGACGCGCGCTCGCTCGCCTCACCCAGAATATCGATAGCGAATTGGTCCGGGGGACAGTCGCGCTCGAAAGGGTCGGGTAAATCGCGCAAACGCTCGCGCTCGCATTGGATCACCCATGCAGCCATCAGTAGCTTCTGAAACGATGCGACGTCGAGAGTCGGAATGCCTAACTCGGTGGCGGTCTGGGTTGCCGACATGGGGCCAGTAGTATACCTCAGCTCTGCAAAAACGTGTCCCGGAAAGTGGCAAGTAGCAAGCGTTTCGGAGCCATTGGAGTAAACAGGATGTTCTGAAGAACTTAGGACTCAGACGCATACGGCCTTGTTGAGCGCAGAAAAAAACGCTCGCAGCAGGTTCGCTGCGAGCGGACGAAACATACAAGGTTCGAAACTAGAAAACTAGCTTCGCGCCGAGCTGGAACTCTCGGGGATCAAAAGCGTTTGTGATTTGGCCGAAATTGCTGGCGCCTGCGTTCAGGCCGATGCCGCCGGTGTTGGTGTCACCTCTGAACTGGGTATGATTCCAGGCGTTAAACGCGTCTGCGCGGAGTTCGAACCGGCTTCCGCGTGATTCGTTGATCAGGAAGCTCTTGAATAAAGAGAGATTCCAGTTCTGACGTCCCGGACCACGCAGAGCGTTGAATCCGAGATTGCCGTAGATGTCGTTGCCGATCCCAGTCGGCACTGAAAACACGGCGGGGTTAAACCACGACGCGACCGTCTTCGGATAGGTGATGGCTCCGGTGACGTTCGGACGGTTCGCAGAGTTTTGGATGACACTTGCTACGTTCGGTCCAGTCACGCCCAGATTGAGAGGTGCTCCGGAAACAAAGTTTACGATGCCGGACAACTGCCATCCGCCGAGCGTGGACTTCAGCACCCGATTGCTGGTGGTGCGGAAGATAGGCAACTGGTACACGAAGTTGACGAATGCAACGTGGGTTCGGTCATAAGAGGATGGGCCACTGTCAAAGCGCCATCCAGCGTAGGGGTTAGTGACATTGCCAAGGTCATTGCCGCTATTGTTGCCTTGAGCGTTGGGATCGATCGCACGGGCCACCGTATAGGCAAATTGCAAGTAGAGGTCTGGCAGTACGTTCCCGTGGAGATCGGCCTGGAAGGAGTTGTAATGACCATTCTGGCCGTTCTCTGCCAGTCGGATCGCTCCGTAGCCCGCATAGTTGTACAGCTGGTTGATGCCGGCTCCGCCCGAAGCAATGAGAGCTGGAAGTGAAGCAAACGGCGGCAGGTTAACTTCCTGATAGTAGTTCAGGTGTCGTGTTTGGGCACCGACATACGCCAGAGAGAGCACCGTCTTACGGGTGAGCGATTGCTGTAACCCGGCGCTGTACTGGTATGTGGTGGGCAGTTTGTAGCCCTGTGCCTGAATTCCCGTAATTCCGAGAGGAAGGATGGGCAGGTTCGCTGCCGTGATGGTGCTGCCATCCTTGATGCTCAAACCGGGGTCAGACAGGGAAACGTTATTCAGAGTCGGGCTGGCATTCATCGGCGGGTTGGTAGCGCCGTTGTACATGTCATTACCCTGGATGCGGTCGAACATGATGCCGAATCCGCCTCGAAGAATCGTTTTGCCCTGACCAGTCATGTCATACGCAAAGCCAACGCGTGGACCTAAGTTCTTCCACGTGTTGTTGGCGAGTCCTTTGGGAATTCCGTTCACGCCACCGATTCCGATTCCGTTGGTGTAGAACTGAAGGCCCGCCAGAATGGGATTCGGGCTGGTGCCTAGCCCCGGGCTGGCGGCCGAGCAGCCATTCGTAGCACCGCCGCAGATGTTGCCGTTACTATCCCAAGTTGGAGCGAGTGCAGGATTGTAGAGATTGGGATAGAAGTTCGCTGACTGGTGGTTCGCCTCGTAGGTGTGGGGCATTCCATCCCAGCGTATACCCAGATTCAAGGTCAACCGGTTGTTCGCACGCCACGTATCTTGCGCGTACAAGCTATAAGAGACGTTATTCCAGTGGCCGGTGTCCTGAACGGCATTTTCCGTATATTGCTGCGAATATCCGAGCAAATAATCGGCGAAGTCGTTGCCAGTGAAGCTGCCATTGAAGTTAAAGTTGCCTTGCGTGTTGGCGAACCAGGACTGGACTTTCTTGTACTGCATCCAGCTGAACCCGAACTTCAATTGGTGAGCACCTTTGGTCCATGAGAGATCGTCGCGAACCTGATAGCTATTCGCTTCGTTGTTCCATGGCGTCCAGTTTGCTGTGTAGTTCGCGCCCGTAGACCCATTCAGGTTGATCGATGGAATGCGGTCGCTTGCATTCGGTCCGGAGAACAGTCGGTTGAACTGGAAGCCGGCCGGTGCGGACACTAGTCCTTGCGGCAGAATGTGAATCCGATTGCCGTTGTAGTTGAGAGCGATCTCATTCAACACCGTCGGACTAATCGTATGCAGGGTATGGACTACGGCACTGTAAGCAGGGTTACCAAACGTATTGCCGATAGTGGGGACGTTGTCGCCGCTCCACATCGTATTGCCGTAGTTTTGGGAAATTTGTTCCGATACCCAGTGTCCAAAGATCGAGAACTTGTCATTGAACGTATGGTCGACGCGCACGATTTCTTCTCGTACCTTGGTCGGCACATCGTTTCCACCAATGAAGTGACCGTCACTCGTTGTAGGACCTGGAAAGATGCCACCGTATTTCCCACCGGCAGTGAGCAATGCCTGGGCGTTGGCGTCCAGCAAACCCGGCGCGATGGCATTGTTACTGAGAGCTGCGAAGACCGGATTCTGGGCGAGAGGCAAGCCAGTGTTTGCGCTGCAACCGCCGCTCGCATCTGGAGTACTGAAGGATTGACCAGCTGCCGTCCAAGCCGCCTGCTCCGCTGCGGAGAGCTGACTCTGACAGGGAGCGTGCAGTCCGGAATTGGGAATTGTCACCCCATTCACGTCCTTCAAATCCCCTGGCAAGTGGCTCGAGAAATCACCACTATAAGTGCTCGTAAACGGAACCACCTGGTTCAGTAGCTGTCCTGCAATCAGGCTCCGCCACTCCATGTTGTAGAAGAAGAAAGTCTTGTGCTCGGACTTCCAGAAATCCACCGGACCGCCGACATTGAAGCCGTACAGGTTGTAGCGAAGCTTCGCCACGGGATCGGGGGCTCGATTGAAGTAGTTACGCGCATCGAGTGCATCGTTCCGTCCGAACCACCAGGCATCGCCACGGAGTCTCTTGGTTCCGGACTTGACTACCTGGGTGATCGTAGACGCCCCGGACATACCATATTCAGCACTGTAGTTCGAGGTGTTAATTCGAAACTCACCAATTGATTCGAGTGATGGAGCCACGCTGGCCTGGCTGCCGCCACGGTCTGCGTTTTCACCACCATCAATTAGCAGGAGGTTGTGACCGATACGCTGGCCGTTGATGCTGACGTTGTTGTCGCCGCTGACTGCGGTTGGGCTGATATTGTCGCCCTGCAGGCTGACTGCGCCAGCCGTCAAGGAGTAGAGGTTGTATAGCGTCCGTCCGTTCGTGGGGAGATCGCTGACCTGTTGTGATGTAACAACGCTGCTCACATCGCCAGATTCCGTCTGAACGGCGATCTGATTCGCTTCGACGGTAATGGTTTCTTGAGCGTTACCGATTTGTAAGCTGAAGTCGACCCGCGTGCGGTCTCCGATCTGGAGAACAAGGTCCTTGCGCTCACCCGATTTGAAACCGGTGGCTGCGGCCTTCACCACATAGTGACCTACCCGAAGGTCAGGAATAACATATTCACCATCGGCCCCAGTCGCGATCGTGCGTGTAATACCGGTATCGATATTAGTTATGGTGATCGAAGCACTTGGAACCGCAGCACCGGTCTGGTCCATTACTGTGCCGACGATCGTTGCTTCCTGCGCCACAGCTAATGAAGTAAAGACTGTTATGAAAAGGAGTATTACGAAACCTAATCGAAGGTCACACCTCTTAAACCATAGCGTGCGACGTTCGGCATACAACGGGGATAACTTCATTGCCACCTCCAGAATTAGCGAGCGCATGCGGCGCTCGTAGAAATGCCGATACATCTGCAGTGATCAGACATCTTGGCGTTCTCCGTTGTCAAGCAGAAAAACGATTTTTTAGAGGCTTTTCGAGCTACTCTGGTGTGATTCAAATCACTAACGGGCATTTGTGATAATGGATAATTTGATAGCTCACTGTTACTACTTAGTGACTTGGGACACTCGTATCTGTGAGGCCTACCACTTGACCTGGACCGGTATGCAGTAATAGAACAGTCTTAGCCTTACCGGAAGATGTCACCGGAACGTCCGTGAACCGTTGTCTCCAGAAAAAGGTGACTATTTTTGAGTTAGGCTGAAATAATGGCCGCTATCCAGCTATGTGCTTTTGGGTGCTGCGCGGAACGCGGTCTCTTGATACTATGTAGACTAGTCATAATACAGACTAACGCAGCATGAGGGCCGGAGATATCTACCGGCCCTTATGTTTGTGGGGCTACTATTTTGTCTGGTCATACCCGAGATAGTCACATGATCGTGTTCGTTTGAATGGTGGGAAAGTAGGCTGAGCAATACCGTCTCAGCGCTCTACAGTCCTAACAAACACTGGAACGATTCCCAAAACGGGAACTTCTAGCTGAAGATTCGAGAGGATTCACATGACATCGCCGCGAAGAGTGTCGAGTTCAGGATTCGCGCGATAAACGAAGCACTCTGACCAGAGGTTTGACGGTGAGCGCTTGCACGAGAATGGAAAAGACGACGACCCCGAAGGTCAAATCGAGTAACCGCCCCCGCTGCGGGAACGAATTATCAAGACTGAGAGCTAGCGCCAGGGCGAGGGCTCCACGCAAGCCTCCCCAAAACAAGACGTGCTGCCATCTGAATGGAATGTTCTCGGCAATAGTATTCGCGGCGGGGACCAGCAAATAGACGGAAATCGCACGGCCTATCAAGACCGCAAGTACCGCGAACAGAACCAAACGGTAGGAGCGGATCAGGGACCCAATATGCACCTCAAGCCCGATCAGGAGGAAGATGAGTGAGTTCATGACGAAGGCGAGGTAGTCCCAAAAGGCGTGTAGCGCTGTCTTGGTCTGCGGGCCCATTCCCCTCTGTCCCAGGTTTCCGACTACTAGTCCAGCAGATGCCGTCGCGATGATGCCTGAGAGATGCAGGTTATAGGCAAGGAGATAGCTCCCGTAGGCGACCAGGGTAGTCAGGGTGATCTCAAGCTGGGGATCGTCCAGCCTTGCTGTGATTCTGCTGGCCAGGTACCCAAGAAATATTCCAAGAGCAGCTCCGCCGATAACCGCCTGCAGGAATTCTCGAAAACCCCGCACCAGATCAAAATGCCCCGCCATAATTCCGGCAAGGATGACCTGAAACAGCACAGCTGCGGTTCCATCGTTGAGCAAACTCTCACCTTCGATGATTACCGAGAGCCGCTTGTCAATCTTCCGGTTTTTGAACAGGGCCAGCACTGACACGGGGTCGGTCGCCGAAATGATCGCTCCAAACAAGAACGCGGCGAGCAGAGGCAGTCCATCCCACCAATACACAAGGCAGCCCGTCACAAGTGTGGCCAGCACGACCCCGATGTTGGCGAGGATCAACAGCGGCGCCCAATCGTGCAGAAGATCGCGGACGTCCAGTTTCACGCTGCCTTCGAAGACCAACGCTGGGAGAAAGATAATCAAGATGACATCCGGAGTCAGCCAGTGAGGACGGTTGGCAGGATCAAGGGGAGAAATCTGCCCGAACGGAAGTAGGCCGAGGACCAGGCCGCCGGCCACCAGGGCCGCTGTGTACGGCAGCCGCAGGCGATCTGCCACGATCGCGATGATCGAAGCAGCGATGAGTAACCAGACGAGGAATTCGACGCTCGAGCTTGCCGTCATGTCGGATCGAGAAGAATTTCAGGCACGGCTTAGAGATTATCTGAATCCTGAGCTCCACATTTGACTAAAGTGTGGCTACCCTTCTCTGCACGACAAGGAAATAGATTGCAACCAGCACAAGCAGGAAGCCGTTGACCCCGAGAACAACAGGAGCTGTAAACGCGGGAACAAGCCATCCGGAAACCAGGTTGCCCATCGGCATGCCGCCGCGAAACGCGCAGTTATAAACGCTCATCACGCGGCCGCGCATTTCGTTGGTGACAATCAACTGCACGAGCGACGTCACTGTCGCAAAGACGGCCATCATCGACGCGCCGACCAGCAGCAGCATTGCATAGGAAACCGGCAAGAGCTTTGAAAACGAGAATCCCGAAATTCCCGCGCCCATGAATATCAGTGTTGCGAGGGCGAACCGGCCTTTGTGCGAGATGTTGCCAAGGCCGGCCACCATCAGGGAACCGCAGATGGATCCGACACCCATGAGAGATAGCAAGTTGCCGTAGGTTTCAGGACCGCGGTGGAAAATGTCTTTGACGAAAACGGGGATGTAGGTGCGCATCGGCATACTGAGGAACGTCATTAGAAACGCGAGCACGATGAGGGCGACCATCGCTCCCTGCCGACGAATGAAGAGTATTCCCTGCTTCAAGCTGTTGAACATCGACTCTGTCGACTTCGCGGGAAGGAACCGTGCCGAGATGACTGAGAGCGAAATGACTGGGGCGAGAAAGGACAATGCGTTCAGCCCGAAACACCATTTTTCTCCGAACCTGGCCAGCGTAATCCCAGCGAGCGCAGGGCCTACCGTCACCGCCAGATTGAACTGGATAGAGTTCAGTGCAATCGCGTTGGGCATGTCATCGCGATCGACCAGTGTCGGGATTAGCGCCTGATAGGCGGGTCCGCCGAACGCCTGGGCAAGGCCAGACACAAATGACAAGCACAGAATCTCCCAAATGTGGACGATACCGGTTGTCACCAGGAGAGTCAGCACGGCAGCACTCCCCATCTGTACGTACTGGGAGATCAGCAGAATCTTGCGCCGCTCCACGCGATCGGCGACGACGCCGCCGATCAGCGAGAACAAGAAGATTGGAATGCCGGCTAAGAATTGATCCAGTGCCAGCAGGAACGCCGAATGGCTTAGGCGGTAAATGAGCCATCCCTGGGCGACGATCTGCATCCATGTTCCGATGCTGGACGCGCATGCGCCCACCCACATCAGGCGGAAGTCGCGATATTGAAATGCCTTGAAAACTCTGCGGAGCGTCGAAGTTTGCATGCTCGAAGCGGGAACTGGGCAGCCTCTATCTTCGCACGCCGGACCGCCGAAACTTTAGCTGACTCGGATGCGAGGTTCCTTTCGGGATTCACGTCGGTACTTGGATTCCGGAACTTAGGCTGGCGACTCGAAAACTACGTACGGGGGCTTTGCGGAAGCTTGAAATGAGAAGCAGGGAGCGCCAAAAGAAATCCGTGTCTCAGCGGACTCTACCCAGCTTTTCCATGGGCCAGTAGCCAAACACGGCCTTGCCATAAATGTAGCCTTGGTTCACCGATCCAAAATCGCGGCTGTCGTTGGACATGGAGCGGTGGTCACCGAGCACGAAAAAGGAGTTGGCGGGCACTACGATTTCTGGATAGGAGCGGGTGTCCTCATATTCTGCCGGCACGTAGGTTTCACCGAGCGCCTGGCCATTGACGTACACGGTCCCGCCTTCGATCCGGATACGATCTCCCGCCATCCCAATCACCCTCTTGATGTAGCTCTTCGAGGGATCACGCGGATAGCGGAATACGACGATATCGCCCCGTTCGATGGGTTCCAGCCGATAAACGAACTTGTTCACGAAGATGCGTTCCTGGTCTTCGAGCGAGGGCATCATGCTCGTGCCTTCGACCTTCACTGGCTGGTAAAGAAAAATGATGATGAAGGCCGAGATCGCCAACGAGATGATCAGATCGCGCAGCCAAACCCCAAGTCCGCTGCGGACGGAGGGTGGTGCGGAAGCGACTGCCGGCACGACCAGCGGCGCAGGTGTTTCCGCCGCTCCGATAGGTCGAGGATCTGAATCGATCTCCATGCGTTCTTATTGTATACAGAACCGGTCCAACTCATCGGCGTTGTCCGGATTGATCAGCCCGGGTGCTACGAGTTCGGCGGGAGCTACCATTCTCGCGTTCTCTGCGTTTACAATAACGAAAATCGGGGGATTTCATGACACGGCGCCTCACGCAAAACAAATTTCTATATCGCGGACTCACACTCGCGTTCCTCCTTCTCGTTACGCTCACGATGTCAGCGCAATGGGCATCGCAGAAGGAAGAAGGCGGCGTCCCTGCATACAATGCCGCTCCGCCACCCAAGGGAACGAAACTGCCGCCGATCTTGACTAAGGGCGATCTCTGGGGCGCCGATGCCCAGTCTCCGTACCAGACTCATGCCTATGAACTCGCAGCCAAGATCCCAAATGTGATCCACCAGCAGCCGTGCTATTGCTATTGCGACCGCATGGGGCATAACAGCCTGCATAGTTGCTTCGAGAACACTCACGGCGCCCAGTGCTCTACCTGCCTGAAAGAACTCTATTACAGCTATCAGGAGAACAAGAAGGGCAAGACGGCAGCACAAATCCGGGCTGGGATCATCAAAGGGGAGTGGAAGCAGATCGACCTGCAGTCCGCCACTTCCATCAACTGATCGATCGTGTGGCCCCCGGTTTCCTTTTTGGAACATAGCGGATCTGAGTTGACGGCGGACATTGCCCTGTACCCGCCATTTGAGTGATACTTTACTGCTCAACTCAGGAACACGACGGCAAGGAGTTCCCCATTACTAAGAGCACAGGAAGAGTTTTGCACATGGCTCAGAAACCTACTCCGAAGAAAGCTGTGGCGGAGGATCCGCACTACACTCAGGCTCTGCAGAGCTATGAGTCTGGCTTGCGTTTTATGCAAGAACACAAGTTCGATAAGGCGAAGCCTCATTTTCAGAAGGTTCTCGCCGGCGGGCACAAGGATCTTGCGGACCGCGCAACGGTCCATCTGAACATCTGCACGCAGCATCTGCAGCGCTCGGTGGCTACGCAGTTTAAGACGCCGGAAGAGCACTTCGACTATGCAATCTCGCTGATGAATCTGGGCGACTATGTCACCGCTCGCGAGCATCTGGACAAATTGCTGAAGCAGAATGCGAAAGCCGACTACGTCATCTATGGCCTGGCGGCGCTGGATTGTTTGACCGGCCATGTTGAGGAATCCTTGCGGCATCTCGACGAAGCGCTCCGCGCGAACCCGCAGCTCCGCTTTCAGGCGCGCAATGACTCGGATTTCCAGAACCTGGCCGAGGATCCCAGATTTACCGAATTGCTCTACCCTGATCCGGGCGGCGAGATTGATTCTGAAGCCGGAATCGGCGATGAAGAGCCCATGTAGTCCGCAGCAAGGCTTCCATGGAATCCAGGACTGTTGAATTGGTCACGCCGAATGAGGCCGCACATTCAGGCGGGATACACGTCGTCGCCATCGGCGGCGGCACTGGTCTGTCCACGCTATTGAAGGGCCTCAAGCGCTTCGTCCTCTGGCCAAAGGAACTGCCTTGCGAGGGGCTGGACTCTCCCGTAATCCGCAATCTCTGCGCGGTGGTAACCGTGAGCGATGATGGCGGCTCGAGCGGAAGGCTGCGGAAAGAGTTCAACATGCTGCCGCCGGGCGACATCCGCAACTGCATTGTCGCCTTGAGCGAAGATGAAGCTTTGCTCTCGAAGCTTTTCCGACATCGCTTCGAGAAAGGATCCGGCCTGGAAGGTCACAGCTTCGGGAATTTGTTCCTGGCAGCGCTTACTTCCCTGACGTCGGATTTCTCCGAGGCAGTTCGACTCTCGTCCGAAATTCTTCTGACGCGCGGCCACATCTATCCGGCGACAACCTCGAACATCGAGCTCGAATCTCTGATGGAAGACGGCACTCGGGTGCGTGGAGAGACCAACATCACTGCCAGCAAAGGGCGTATCGAGGAACTGTTCCTCGTGCCGCCCGATGTGAATCCCATGCCGCAAACGCTTGAGGCAATTGCGCAAGCGGATCTCATCACCATCGGTCCCGGTTCCCTTTTCACGAGCCTGATTCCCAATCTGCTGGTTCGCGGAATCGTCGATGCGATCGTTCAGTCGGCGGCAACCAAGGTGTACATCTGCAACCTGATGACGCAGGCCAATGAGAGTCTGGGTCTGACGGCGGCCGATCACATTCGCGCCCTGAACGAGCACGCGCAAAAACAACTCTTCGACTACGCGCTGATCAACCGCACGCCAGCTTCCGACGAAATGAAAGCAAAATACGCCTTGGAAGGAGCATGCCAGATTGTCAACGATCTCGACGCGATCGAAGGCATGGGAGTAATTCCCGTATTGGGTGACTATCTGGACGAGGGCGCGGTGGCGCGTCACAACACAGCCCGCGTCGCGCGAGACCTGATGCAACTCGCCTCGGAAAAACCCAGACAGCGCCGCGGTCACTGATCCTCGCGTAGAAATGTTCGTTGTCATTTCGAGCGAAGCGAGGAATCTGCTTTCTCTGCAGCCGTTGTCCCCAATCAGCCGTTGTTGTATGTTGATCCATCGAGGCTGCGGCTCTCGTTCTGCACAACTGGATGCGCCCATTACCATTCATCTTTATCGCACTGCTGATGTCGTACCCCTTGTGCTTCGCCCAAACTGGCCCCGAAAAAGGTGGCCATGAGGTCCAGGTTTGGGCTGGCGGCGGACACTCGGTAAGCGGCGGACGCGGAAACACCGGCGCATTTAACGCAGGTCTGCGCTACGGATGGATTCTCACCGATCCGCATCTTCCCGGATTCTTACGTGGACGATTTGAGTACGTTGTGGATGCCGTCCCGGTAATGCTGTTTTTTCAGCCCGCTAACACGCCATTCGGGATGGGCTTCGATCCGCTCGGCCTCAAGTGGAATTTCCAGCGCCATGGCAACATTTCGCCATACCTAGAGCTTACGGGCGGAGCGCTCTTCACGAACCATGATGTCCCAACGGGAACGAACACCGTGAACTTCATGGACCAGGCCGCCCTGGGGATGCACATTCTCGGAGCGAAGCACAACGTGAGTCTCGAGCTGCGCTATATGCATGTATCGAATGCAGGGCTGGCGAAACCAAATCCCGGCGTGAACACCGTGCAGGTGCGGCTGGGATTCGGAAAGTTCTTTAGCCAGCGATGACCCGTAGAGACGTTGCTTGCAATGTCTCTGCGTATAGCATCTCGAAAGCCAGAGGTTGACCCGAGAGCACGCTGAGACGTAGCAAGCTACGTCATTACGAGTTGCACCATGGCTAATCGCACAGCTATTCTCATCCGTTATGTCCACGCTCGTCGAATGTGTTCCCAATTTTTCGGAAGGCCGCGACAAAGCCAAAGTTGACGCCATCGTCGACGCTATGAAGATGCCCGGCGTCTACCTTCTCGATCGCGAGATGGACTCCGATCACAACCGCTGCGTCATCACGCTGGTCGGAGAGCGCGAAGCAATCCAGGAAGCTGCGATTCGCGGCGTAGGCAAAGCTTCGGAAGTGATCGATCTGAACAAACATACTGGGGCGCATCCCCGCATGGGCGCGGCCGACGTCGTTCCCTTCATCCCGATTGAGGGCGTCACGATCGAAGACTGCGTGGCCATGGCGAATCACGTCGGACAGGAGATCTGGAAGCGTTACAACATTCCGGTGTACCTCTACGAGGCGGCTGCGCGACTTCCCGAACGACAGGGACTTGAGAACATTCGGCGCGGACAGTTCGAAGGCATCCGCGCGGAGATCGCGACCAATGCGGCGCGGTGCCCGGATATCGGAGATCCTTGCGTGCATCCTACGGCCGGAGCGACCGTCGTCGGGGCTCGCAAGTTTTTGATCGCGTACAACGTCTTTCTCAATACGCCAGACCTCGATATCGCGAAGAAGATCGCCAAAGCCATGCGCTTCTCCAGCGGAGGGCTCCGATTTGTAAAGGGCGCCGGATTCCTCGTACGCGGCCTCGCCCAGGTGTCGATGAATCTGACGGACTTCGAACAAACACCCATTCATCGGGTGTACGAACTGGTCAGGCGTGAGGCGGCGCGTTACGGCGTGATGCCGCTCTCCACTGAGATCGTGGGGTTGATTCCGAAGAAGGCTCTGGAGCAGGCAGCCGAATGGTTCCTGCAGGTCGAGAACTTCGATTCATCGCTGATTCTCGAGAATCGTCTGGCTGCAGTCATGGGCGGGAAAATGGCCATAGGCGGCCTGCGCGCTGGTGTGGAACCATTCATCGAACAACTCGCCGCGCCCACGGCAACTCCCGGCGGAGGCAGCGCTTCGGCAGCGGCAGGCGCCATGGCAGCTGGCCTGGCAGTGATGGTTGCGTCCATGTCTCGCGGAAAGAAAGCCTATCTGCAGTACGAGGCCCAGCTCAGCGAAATGATTGCACGGCTCACGCCAGATCGAGAGGAGCTGAAGGCCGCGATCGATGCCGATGCCGAGTCCTACAACTCGGTCATGAAAGCCTACAAAGCTGCCCGCGAAGCCGACACTAACTCAAGCGAAGCTCTGATCGACTCTGCCTTGAAACAAGCGACGGCCGTTCCCCTGATGGTCGCAGAAATATCGCATGCCATCGCTCAGATCGTCGCAGCGCTCGGTCCCATCACCAACCCGAACATGAAATCCGACCTCACCACTGCACTTGCTCTCGCAAACGCCGCGATCACGGGCGCTCTGGCGAATGTGGAAATCAATCTGGCCTCCATCAAGGACCAGGCATTCGTATCTCAAGTGCGCAGCCGCACCGCTGCACTCAAAGCTTGATTATTCCTGAAAATCGCGTGTATCTCGCAGACCTTAGCGGGACAAGAGAATACTCGCGGCCGAACCGAGTGAAAAAGTCGCCAGCCGGGTTAGCAGAATCCAGACTCTATTTCACTATTACTCGTTGAGGTAGGCATGGGTCGAGCTGCATTTCTTTGTCTCTTCGCACTGATCGCTCTTTCCTGTGCGCTACTGCTGGGCATGAATGCCTGTGGGGGCGGCGCTCATGGCGGGCATGTGCCACCGGGAAAGGCTAAGCACATTGTCATCATCTTCCAGGAGAACCGCACGCCCGATAACCTGTTCCATGATCCGGCTCTGATCAGCGCTGGAGCCGACATCGCCAGCAGCGGCGTGAACTCGTCGGGAAACACTGTGCAACTCGCCCCGGTACCCTTCGGGGTGGACTACGATCTGGACCATTCTCACAAGGGATTCGTCACCATGTACGACGGCGGCAAAATGGACGGTGCGGATAAGAATCCGATCACCTGCAATGCTACAAATCCGCCTTGCCCACCAGCCAACCCCGTGTATCGGTACGTCAACGCGTCGGATGTACAACCGTATTTCCAAATGGCGGAGCAATACACTTTCGGCGACCGGATGTTCCAGACCAATCAGGGTCCGAGTTTCCCGGCGCATCAGTTCATCATCTCGGGAACCTCAGCTCCCACCCCTACGAGTAATACTTTTGTAGCTGAGAACGCCTCCGGGATCGTCAACGCCGGAATTAACACCGGGTGTACGGCACCGCCGAGCGAGTTTGTGTTCACCATCAATGCGCAGGGAAAAGAAGCAACGAAGATGTATCCCTGCACAGATCACCCTACGCTCACCGATGAACTCAACGACAAGAACGTGAGCTGGCGTTACTACACGCCCGGCCCAGGCTCGCTCTGGACCGGGCCCAACGCGATCGAACACATGTGCGGACCGAACGCCACGCCGCCCAATGCGACCGCTTGCGTCGGTGCTGATTGGGTAAACCACGTTGTGGTTTACACGACGCAGAACCCTGCTCCAATTCTCACCGATATCGCGAATAATCAACTCCCGGCTGTGAGCTGGGTCATCCCATCGGGGCAAAACTCTGATCACGCCGGCGCTCTCGACCAGATCGATGGACCTTCGTGGGTCGCCTCTGTCGTGAATGCGATTGGCAACAGCTCTTATTGGGCAGACACGGCAATTATCGTCACCTGGGACGATTGGGGAGGCTGGTACGATCACGTCGCCCCCAAGGTGATTAACGACGGCAAACGCTGGGGCTCAGGTTACGTTTACGGATTCCGCGTACCGCTGATCGTGATCTCGCCTTATGCCAAGGCGGGATACATTTCTCACGTGAATCATGACTTCGGCAGCATTCTCAACCTCATTGAAGAAACGTTCGGCCTTTCTTCCCTGGGTTACGCCGACGCCTACGCCGACGATCTGAACGACTGCTTCAACTTCAATCAAAGTCCGCTCGTGTTCAAGACTATCAATGCGCCGCTCAACGCAGATCACTTTCTCAACGACAGGCACCCCGCCAGTCCGCCGGACAACGACTAGCGGGAAATCGGCGGGCCCAATGCCCGTGTGCGCAAATGCCCGCCCCCATGCGGTCAATGGGCCTTGTACTTTTGTTTCTCTCTATCTGATTGCAAGTAAAATAGAATAGATCGATCTAAGAACGACGAGGCTTGATCGCGCATCCAACGGTGGGTGTGCCCAACCTGATTCTTTAGTGATTCGAGGCGTTATGAAACTGTGGAAACTTCTTCTGGTCTGTATGCTGTTGGCGAGCATGGGCTATGCCATGCCGTTGAATTCTGCCGCCCGATCCTGTGTACCAGCCGATCTGTTGCAGCTGATCTCGGTCGATTACCGGGCCTTGAAAGATTCGCCCACTGCCATGGCTCTGAAGCAGCAACTCATGCCCGACAACATCAAGCAGTTTGAGGTTGCTCTGAAGAACATTGGGCTTGATCCGGAAAAGGACATCGACACTTTGACGTTCGCTTCATTCCATTCGGGCAAGCAAGGCGTCAAAACCGTCGGAATTGCAAGCGGCCCCTTCAACATGAAAGCGGTGCTGAAGAAGATGAAACTGCAAAAGTACGTTCCGAAGAAGTACAACAATTCCGACATCTATCCGATGGATGGCGGCTTCGTCATGAGTTTCCTCGACGACAGCTCGCTGCTGTTTGCGGACTCCACTTCCATCCGCGTGGCGCTCGATACCCGCGACGGTCAGGTGATGGGTCTGGACACTAACGGAACCATGGCCGACATGATGACCGACGTGGACTCCGCTCCGGTGTGGAGCATTCTCGACCAACAAGGCACGCAGAACATGATGCGCTCGGCGCTGGGTGATGCCTCCAAAGTGGCGGATTACGAATCGGTAAAGAAGCGCATTCTCGGCTCGCGCTACACGATGAACTTCAATAGTGGCGTGAACTTCGATCTCACGGTCGTAACTGCGGACTCGGTCACTGCGGGCACAATGTCATCGCTGGTGAAGGCTGGCATTCTTTACAAAAAGATGAGTGCCACGGCTGCCGAAAAGGTCGCCATCGACAACACAACTGTGAATTCCGACGCAGCGAATCTGCAGATTCACTTCAAAGCGAACGATCAGCAGTTCCAGGCGCTGATGCATTCGGAATTGTTTAACGCCGTATCTCACTAAAGCTGCTGAAAACTTTAGAGGCACTGAGAGCGACCTCAGTGCCTCTTGTTCTGCAACCCTGGCCCGGTGATTCGGACAGGGCATCAGACTGCCTGCCCGTTACTTTCCTCGCTCAGCCCGCTTCTGCCGTGCCCATCCGTCCTTCACAGTTTGGCGCGCGCGCCCAAGGGCCAATGCATCTTCCGGAACATCTTCGGTAATGCACGAGGCTGCAGCGATATAAGAGCCCCTGCCAAGGCGCACTGGCGCGACCAGCGTCGCGTCGCTACCGACAAACACTCCGTCATCGATAATCGTCTTGTACTTGTGCGTGCCGTCGTAGTTGCACGTGATTGTTCCCGCTCCGATGTTCACGCCGCTGCCGATTTCCGCGTCACCGAGATAGGTCAAATGGTTCGCCTTCGACGCTTTGCCTAGCTTGATCTTCTTGGTCTCGACGAAATTCCCGACATGCGCGTTCTCGCCAATGTCGCTTCCCGGACGGAGATGCGAATATGGACCCAGAATGGCGCCCTGCGCGATCTTTGAGCCTTCCATGATGCATCCCGGACGGATCAGGACGCCGTCGCCGATCTCCGTATCGCGGATCACGCAATAGGAACGTAAGCGGGACGCCGTGCCGACCTTTGTATTCCCCAGCAACTGGACATAAGGTTCGATCACCGTGTCGGGCGCGACGGTTACGTCGGCATCGATCACGCAAGTGGCCGGATAAAAGATCGTCACCCCCTCCGCCATCAATTGTCGGCACTTCGCCAACCGCATCTGCTGATCGAGGTCCGCCAGTTCCGCCCGCGTATTTGCTCCCAACACTTCGCTCGGAGTCGGAGTCTTCCACGCAACAACGCGGCGTCCTGCCCTGCGAAGCACCTCGGCCATGTCGGTGAGGTAGTACTCCCCGTGTGCGTTATTGGTGGATAGTCGCTCAATACTTGTATAGAGCGCCTTTATGTTGAACACATAGAAGCCGGAATTGATTTCTCGCAATTTTCTCTGTGCTGGACTGGCAGACTTCTCTTCAACGATCGCCTGCACTTCCGCACTTTTTGCATTCTTGCGCAGGACCCGCCCATAGCCGGTGGGATTTTCAACCTCGGCGCTCAACAGAGTCATATCGGCCTGCTCTTCCAAATGAAAGTTCCGCAAGCGTCCAATCGTCTCGGGGGTGATCAAGGGAGCGTCTCCAGAGAGCACGATCACATGATCGTATGGGCGAAGTGCCTCCCGCGCTACGATTAGCGCATGTCCCGTACCGCGCTGTTGCGCTTGAAGCACGAAGTTCACGCCTGTGCTCTCCATCGCGGATCGCACGCGATCGGCTTCATAGCCGACAATGGCATACACATCCTTCGCGGGTACGATCCGAATGGCGGCCCGGATTACGTGCTCAAGCAACGACTTTCCACCAACCTCGTGCAGAACTTTCGGCAACTGAGATTTCAACCTCGTTCCCTTGCCTGCCGCCATAATTGCGACAGCCACACGCGGCGACGCTGCACTGGGGCCGGACACAGATGAAGACGATTTGGGAGCGGACTTCCGCCTCAGGGAATTAACTTTTGATTTCTTCATTCCACCCCAATATACCTACAGCAATGGCAATTTTGCGACGCGTGCCCTACAATCTTGCACTGCTTCAACGCCGTTTTAGACGAACACAACGGGAGGGAAAATGCCGAAGTACGTGATCGAGCGCGACATCCCGAATCTCGGGGATGTCACGGCCGACCAGATCATCGCCATATCACAGAAGTCCTGCGGTGTCTCAGCAACCTTGGACCGAAGATACAATGGGTCCACAGCCATGTGACCCAGGACAAAATCTACTGCATATACATCGCAGCCAATGAGGAACTGGTCCGCGAGCATGCGCGCCAGGGCGGCTTCCCCGCCACTCGCGTGTCGGAGATCAGACATACAATCGATCCGACCTCGGCCGAAACCTAGCCCCTTACAGCCCCAGGCCACCATCCACCGCGAGGATCTGCCCAGTTACGAACTGCGGCGCAATCGCGAAAAACAAAACCGCCGAGCCGATCTCCTCTGCCCGGCCGTTGCGCTGCATGGGCGTCTGCTTGGCCATCTGGCGCATAAAGGCGGCGGCCGATTTCTCCCATATCAATCATCCCGGAGCTACAGCATTGACCGCAATTTCCGGGGCGAGCGCTTTCGCCATGACCTTCGTCAGCATGTGTAATGCGGCTTTCGACGAGCAGTAGTGTGCGTGCGTAGCCCAGGGCCTTAATCCGCCCAGCGATCCCATGTTGATAATCTTCGCTTCTACTGGACCCGATCCCTTCCCGCGCGACCTGCGCATCCATTTCAACGCCTCTCGGGCAACCAGGAACGGCCCTCGGGCATTCGACGCAAAAATCGCATCCCACTGCCTCACCGTGAGCTTCTCGAATTCAGCCGTCTCATAGTTCGCGGCATTGTTGACGAGGATGTCGATCCGCCCCAGTTCACGTCCCGCTTCTTTCATCATCGCGCGGACACTCGCTTCATCGGTCACATCGCAGCGGAATGCAAAAGTCCGCACTCCGAAGGACGATAAGTCGACGACGGTTTCCCCCGCTTCCCTGGCGGAGTTCCGGAAGGTAATCGCCACATCGGCCCCAGCCTGCGCCAGCGCCAACGCTGACGCGCGCCCAAGGCGCTTGGCCGCTCCCGTAATGAGCGCAGTCTTGCCCTGAAGAGGTCTTACCTGCAGATCTTGCATGGTGGGATTCTACCGTTCCGGCACGCATCTTACGCCAGTGCTTCGTGGGCAGCAGGGCGTCGAGTACTAGTGCCGCCGCGTCAAACCCACCAGAACGTCCTGGAGCCGGCCCGCTTCTTGGGATTTCGGCAGGACGGCATCGGCCTGATTTGTAGCCCCTGGGACCAGTTCCTCCTCGTCGCTCACGAGCATCACGACGCGAACCTCCGGCCGAATCTTTTTCAGCGCGGAAATGATCAGCGCCGCTTCGGTTCCGTGGTCATTGAGGTCGAGCACCACCGCATCCACCGTCTTCCTCTGGAACCGCAGAACACCCTCGTGCCCGCTCGCGGAACTGAGTACCTTCCAGCCATTCTCCTTCAGGAGAGAGCAGCGGAAATTGAGGGACACAGGTTCATTGCCAATACACAAAACCGTTTTTCCACGCCGTGCGGACACCGGTGCCATCCTTTCTCGAAGCATGCACAACCGCTCCGCAAAAGCACAAGAAATCTGCTGGCAGAGATATCAGATGTTGCTGCAAACGCGCGATGACTAGAATCACAGGCCAACATCAGCCCCTTCCGGGAACATCGGTTGCCCGCTATCTTGCGCTCAAAGCATCGGTTGATGCTGGAAAGTAGCTGTTTCTCCGCGCTAGAATCCCCTCGCATGCCAGCGACTCACAGCGTGGTGGTCTACTCCCGCAAGGGTTGTCACCTCTGCGAAGTAGTCAAGGAAAGCCTCTCGAAACTTTCCCGGCAGGGAGCTTTTACCTGGCATGACGTCGATGTGGATGCGGATCCCGATTTGCGCCGCCAATACAACGACGAGGTTCCAGTTGTTTTTATTAACGGCCGCAAGGCATTCAAGTACCACATGGACGAGAAGGAATTTCTGCGCAAACTCACGAACTAGGCGGTTTCTTGCAAAGCTGTTCCGTTCCGCTACAATCACTCCCGGCATGATGCGTACCGAACTTTACGCCGACCCAGGCGGCCTGTTCCTCCACAATCTGGTTCTGGATTCCTGCCGTCGGAATCCATCAAAGACCGCCATAGTCGACGCCTCCTGCGGCCGCCGCCTGACTTACGCGGAGTATGGGGAAGCCGTCGAGAACGTCGCCAAGGGGTTGATCTTGGCTGGCGTGAAAGCCGGAGAAGTCGTGGCCATCTTCCTGTCGAACTCCTGGGAGTTCTGCGCCGCCTACCACGCAACGACGCTGGCAGGAGCCATCCCGACGCTTTTGAATCCGACATACCGGGAACGTGAGGTTCGCTACCAACTCGAGAATTCCGGGGCGGTGGTGTTGATCACCGATGGCGGGAATCTTGCAGGGATCAATCTATCTGGATTGCCGGACCTGCGGCGCGTGTACACCACACGGGAAGCTGCTCCAAGTGCGGAATCGTTTATAAACCTGGTTGGCGGAGCGAAAGTCACATTTCCTGAACCAACTCAGCCTTCTCACGAGCAGCTCGCAGTTCTTCCCTACTCCAGTGGCACAACTGGACTGCCGAAGGGCGTGATGCTCTCGCACCACAATCTCATCGCGAACGTGTACCAACTCCTAGGCCCTGGCGCTACGCAACTCAGCGCGGCCGACAATATTCTGTGCTGCCTTCCGCTGTACCATATCTACGGACTCAACGTGATGCTGAATCCGTCGCTGATCCTTGGCGCCACACTGATCATCATGCCGCGGTTTCACATGGAACAGCTCTCGAAAGCAATTGTTGACGAAGCCATTACCATGATGCCTCTGGTGCCTCCAGCCATGAACGCTATCTGCCTCGCCGCCGAAGCGGGACAGTTTCCTCGCGACCACAAGGTGCGCTGGGTGAAATCGGGGGCTGCACCGCTTGCTCCCGACCTTCCACGACGGTTCACCTCCCTCACCAACATCCTTGTGTGCCAGGGATACGGAATGACCGAAGCCTCGCCCGTGACCCACATCGGCTTTCTCGAACCTTCGCTCTACCGTCCGGACTCGATCGGGCATCCGGTGGCGAAAACTGACTGCCGCGTGCTCTCGCAACCGGAGATCGACCCCAACGACACTCCCGACGATCTCACCGAAGCGCCGAGTGGAGAGCCAGGCGAACTCGTCATGCGCGGCCCGCAATTCATGTTGGGATACTGGAAAGATCCACAGGCGACCGCTGCCGTTCTACGCGATGGCTGGTACTGGTCGGGCGACATCGTCACCCGCGACCGCGAAGGGTTTTACCGCGTGGTCGACCGCCGCAAAGAAATGATCAAGTACAAAGGATTCTCAGTTGCGCCCGCGGAGGTTGAAGCCCTACTGCTCGAACATCCCGCGGTAAAAGAATGTGGGGTTGTGGGACGCCCGTGCCCAGATGCTGGCGAAATCCCCGTAGCGTTCGTCGCACTACGGGATGGCTTTATCGAAAGCGGCAAGCTCGGCGATGAGCTTTGCTGCTTCGTTGCCGACCGCCTCACACACTACAAACAGCCGCGCGAAGTGCATTTCGTTGACGTGGTTCCAAAAACCGCATCCGGAAAAATCCTGCGCCGCGAGTTGCGCAAACAGATGGCATAGCCGCACTCGCCGATACAGCACGTTTTTGACAAAGTCCTGACACGCCCTACTCGCGAAAAACTCAAACTCAGCTCAGTACAGCACGAAGCTCAGCTGGCGTCACAATCAACGCCGCATGAACTGCAGGAGTTCGGGCTTGCGCCCGACTGACCCTGCCTGCAACCGTCCAGGCCTACCCTCTCAAGCCTGGGCGGTTGTCTCTTGTAACGTTGCAAAATCCTCAGGTGGGATTAGTCCTCCTCACTCTTGAACGAGGTCGCATGCACTTGTGAGCACTTGACCGCTTATTCACTGCCATCTACATTGCTCGCCAACGTTGTTCCGCTCTTTCCTCGTGTCGAGGAGAAATTCCATTGGGGCTCCCATCACTCCCTTAGCGCTGTTCTGTTCGCGGTGGGGCACGGGACTTGCCGTCGGGCTCGCCCGCAGCTTGAACTGAACAGTAGATCGACCTCGCCGACTTCGAAAGCAAGTGACGCAGTTCAAGGCAGAAGTGTGCCTATCCATGCACGGAGGTGCATTCCATGACAACTAGGCTCTCCCCGCTCGTTCTTTGTCTTTGCACAGTGTTGCTCAGCACGGGCTATCTCTCAGCTCAAAATGATCCTGGTCCCCGCTCCGGCCCTGCAGGTGCAGGCAGTTTTTATCCCACGCTCAACAGCAATGAACAGGCGCTTTTCAACGAGGCACTGGAGGATTTCAAGGAAGTCGACTCTGTGACTGGCTCGCTTCCCGGCGAAGAAGGCAAAGGACTCGGTCCGGCATTCAATGGAAATAGTTGTGCACAATGCCACTCGCAACCTGCCATCGGAGGTAGCAGCCCGGGACTAAAGAGTCTGCAAAATCCAATCGCGAACCCCCAGGTCGCTCTCGCCACTCTCGATGGCGCGAGCAACACCGTTCCTTCCTTCATCACGACCGATGGCCCTATGCGGGAGGCCCGATTCATTCTGAGCAACGGTTTGAAGGATGGCGGTGTGCACGACCTCTACACCATAGCGGGCCGCTCCGATGCACCGGGCTGCAACCTCGCGCAACCCGATTTCGTCACTGCAGTCAACACCGGCAATGTGATCTTCCGCATCCCGACTCCGATCTTTGGTCTCGGGCTGGTCGAAGCCACATCCGATGCCACGCTGCAATCCAGCTTCAACGCCAGCGCAAATGCACGAGCTGCGCTCAAGATTGGCGGCAAATTCAACACCAACGGAAACGACGGCACCATGACACGTTTTGGCTGGAAGGCGCAAAACAAGTCCCTGATGGTGTTTGTGGGAGAGGCTTACAACGTCGAGCAGGGTGTATCGAATGAAGTATTCCCCAACGAGCGCAGCGCTGTGCCTGGCTGCATCTTCAACAATTCTCCAGAAGATTCCACTCGCTTCCTGAACGACAACTCCAGCAGCCCGAATTTCGGCAGCAGCATCGGAACCTCTGCGGAAATGGGCTCCGACGCCATAAACTTCGCCCTGTTCAGCCGCTTGTCGGCGCCGCCCACGCCGGGCACATCGACAAGCTCCACCCAGAACGGAGCGGCCCTGTTCGCCTCGACGGGATGTTCGCTGTGCCACACGCCGACATTGACGACCGGGAAATCGCCGTTCACTGGCATGTCAAACGTCACCTATAACCCCTACTCCGATTTCGCGCTCCACAATATGGGGAAAGGCCTGTCGGACGGAATTACGCAGGGGGCCGCTGGCTCTCAGCAGTTCCGGACGGCTCCGTTGTGGGGGCTCGGACAACGACTGTTCTTCCTTCACGACGGCAGGACCAGTGACCTCGTGGTCGCAATTGAGGATCACAATAGTATCGGGTCGGAGGCCATTCAGGTCGTGAAGGCCTATAACAAGCTGAACGCCACTCAGCAGCAGGATCTGCTGAACTTCCTGCGATCGCTATAAGTTGTACGAGGGACTGCTAGCACGAGAACCAGTCCTGGTTGCGGAGGATCCCCGGGGGGGAATCCTCCGCTTTTTTGTGCGGGAACTTTCGCCTTCATTCCTGCGTACCTTGGAACAGAAAGCGGAATCATCCGGCGAGCGCATGAAGCGCCACGGGAAGGAGCAATATGATGGATGAACTCACCGGTCTCGCAGCAGTTGTAATGTTCCTGGCAATTCCTACTGCAGTTACAGTCTGCTATACCTTTTACCGAGTTCGAAAGTTACGCACGGATGAACGGCTGGCAGCTATTCAACGCGGAGTCGAGGTGCCGATCGAACCCGATCTTACTCAGGCTGCCCACTCACGCCGCGCGGGAATCTTGCTCCTCTCAGGCGCCATTGGGTACATGCTTGCCTTCTCGATTCTGGCTCGCTACGAGCCGGACGCCATGATGGTCGGCGCTTTCGGAGCAATTCCGTTCACGCTTGGTCTGGGATATTTGCTGGATTCAGCGCTCATCCGCCGGGACTTGAAAACATCGTAGGTGGCCGTTAAAGAAGCGGTGACCGGAACGAATGCCCCATCCGTATCGCGCAGGTTTGCGAGGATGGGGCTTTTACTTTCTGAGCAGTCGCGAACTACTCGCCAGTCAGGAACTTGTATTGTGCCTCGTTGAGTGGGACGACACTCAGACGTCCTTGGCGGGCCAGAGGCGACTCCGAAAACAAAACGCTGGCTTTCGCCTGGGCCAAAGTGACGGGTTTCGTAATCGGCTTGCCTACCTTGATCTTCACCTGCGGATTGCTCGCTTCCGATGCATCCACCGAAACGACCGATGCGGTTCCTACTGCGCTCTTCTCATCTCCGGTGTGATAGATAACCAGCCGCTCTCCGGCTTTCATTCCGCGCAGGTGTTTTAACGCGACAGGATTCGATACGCCATCCCAGATCGTGGTCTTTTCTTTCTGCAGGTCAGCAAACGAATACGTCGAAGGTTCTGTCTTCAGTAGGTAGTCCATAGTTCCCCAGTTTGACTTTGCAGTGTGGGTTCAGACAGCGGCTGCTAGTTGGGCTTCTTCGAATCTGCTGGTGGATTTGCCTGCTTCGGAGCGCCGCTCGAGTCGGGAGCCCGATCGTCGTACACGGAGAACTGCCCCTGCGGGCGCTTCAGCTTGACCATAATCTCGGTCTTCGGTTTATCAATATCGAAGTCTTCGCCGTAGGTCTGAAACCCATGTGCCAATACTTGAATGCGGAGTTTCCCAAGAGGAATCCCGTCGATGTTTGTCTTTCCCTCAGGATCCGTCTTCAGTTCGAGGCCGCCGCGTTCCTGCTTCCCGCTCTCGGCCACGGGATGCAGAATGACGGCCGCATTGCGGACCGGCTTTCCATTGTCTTCCTTTAGTACGGTGAAATAAATCCAGGAGCTCGGCCCTTCATTATCTTTGTCCTTCTGTCCCCATGTGAGACTCGCAGGAACCAAGATCGCCCAAGCAATCGCCGCCACCAGGATTCTGTTCATGTAAGTCATTTTATGCAGGCGGCGTCAGCCTGTCACTGTGCAAGATCACTGAATGTTTCAGGGACAGCGCACCAGCGTTGCCTGAAAGCCACGCGCCTTCAGCCGCGGCTCTTTTAGAATACTCCCGTGAAGAGCTGGGACGTGATCATCATCGGCGGAGGCATCATCGGCCTTTCGCTCGCCATATCCTTGCGCAAACGTGGCGCAACTGTCGTCATCGTGGAGCGCCGCGAACCCGGACGCGAAGCTTCGTACGCGGCAGGCGGAATGCTGGTGGATTGTCCCTTGGAAACTGCGCCAGCATTGCAGGAGCTGGCAATTGCCAGCGCGAGAATGTATCCCGAGTTCGCGCACGAACTGGAAGTCGAGTCGGGGTTGAAGGTCGATTTACGGGATAACGGCACGATTCTTTTCTTGTCCGAGAACCATCGCGTTTCCGCAGAGTTTGCCGCTGTGCAACTGAAAGACCTCGAACCCGCTCTCGAAAACAGTGCAAACAATCCTATTGTCTACCTCCATGAGCGCAGCGTCGATCCACGCGCGCTTGTTACCGCAGCTATAAAAACCGCAAAAAACCGAGGAGTGGACTTTTCCTCCGGCGATACTGTAGTAGCTGTACATCAGTCTGAAGGAAGAGTCACCGGCGTCACCACAAATAAGACTTCGTTCGCAGCTCCCAAGGTCGTCAATTGCGCTGGCGCGTGGTCTGGCTCTATCCCACCGCTAGCTCTGCCGACGCGACCGGTGAAGGGGCAGATGCTGTGCCTGGCGATGCCATCTCGCACTCTGTTGCAGCATGTCGTACGCACTCCGCAGGTCTATCTCATCCCGCGCAGCGACGGTCGCCTTCTGATCGGAGCAACCGTAGAGGAAGCGGGATTCGACAAACGGACAGTTCCTGAGACGATTCAGCGCCAGCATCAAGCCGCTCTGGAAATACTTCCCAAGTTGCGCGACGCGAAGATCCTGGAAGACTGGGCTGGACTTCGTCCGGGAACTCCGGATGGTTTGCCGATACTCGGCGAGACCACAAGTCGCGGATACTACGTCGCGACGGGTCATTTCCGCGACGGCATCTTGCTGGCCCCGATTACGGCGCATGTGATGACTGCAGTGGTCGAGGGCCGCGATCCAGACTACGATCTGACTGCTTTTTTGCCGTCGAGGTTCTAGTCGATTCCATAGGATCAAGCAGCGTTCTCTCCTCGCCAGTTGCGAAGCTGCGGGCAGAGACGTTGCAAGCAACGTCTCTACAGCAAAGCTGCTCTGCATCGCGCTATACTGATTCGTTTTCTCGGAGTCCAGACACGCATTCCGCCCATGTCAGCCGAGATCCTGATCGTCATCGAAGAAAGGACTCATCATGGCCTCTCCCGCAGTCGAGTTTGCGCGCAGTAATCAGCAGCGCTTCCTGAATGAACTCAAAGATTTGCTCCGTATTCCCAGCGTCAGCACGCTGGAAGAGCACAAGGCCGACGTCAAGAAAGCCGCCATCTTCGTAGCCGACGAACTGCGCCGGATCGGGATGGAGAACGTTGAGGTCATCGCGACCAAAGGACACCCGCTCATCTACGCCGACTGGCTGCATTCGTCGGGCAAGCCAACGGTGCTGTGTTATGCGCATTTCGATGTGCAGCCTGCGGAGCCGCTCGACGAATGGCACACTCCTCCATTCGAGCCCACGGAGCGCAACAACAATGTTTACGCGCGCGGCGCGGTCGATGACAAAGGCCAGCTCTGGATGGAGGTCAAGGCGCTCGAAGCGCTCATGCAAAGTGGTGGAGGCAAGCTGCCCATCAACGTCAAGATCATCTTCGAGGGAGAAGAGGAAGTTGGAGGCGAGTCGATTGCCGACTACGTCCGCAAGCAGAAGGCGAAGTTGAAAGCCGACTTTGCGCTGGTCTGCGATACGGAACTGTTTGCGCCTGATCTGCCAACGTTGTGCGTCGGCTTACGCGGGCTGGTTTACACAGAGATTGAAGCGTACGGCGCAAAGACCGATTTGCATTCTGGCGTGTACGGTGGAGCGGCGCCGAATCCGTTCTTTGCACTGATCGAAATGATCAGCAAGATGAAGGATTCCAAAGGCAAGGTGCTGATTCCCGGATTTTACAAAGGCGTGAAAGCTCCGACGGCGGCCGAGTTGAAAACATGGAAGCGACTTCCATTCAGCGAAGAGAAGTATCGCAAGGCCGAAGTCGGATCGAAGGTGCTGACTGGAGAACCTGGATTCTCGGTTCTGTATCGCACGTGGGCGCGTCCGACTTTAGAAGTTCACGGAATGCCTGGAGGATTCACCGCGGACGGCGCGAAGACTGTGATTCCGGCCAAGGCGAAGGCGAAGGTTTCGATGCGGCTTGTGCCCAATCAGGATCCCGATGACATCCTGAAGAAGTACCTGGCGTTCGTGAAGAAGAACACGCCGAAAGGGATTGAGACGAAGGTTAAGGTGTGGAGCAAAGGTCCAGCATGCGTGGTCAGCACCGATAACGAGTACATCGAGGCGGCAACCGAGGCGCTGCATGACTCGTTCAAGAAAGACACGGTGTTCATTCGCAGCGGCGGATCGATTCCAATCGTCACGGATTTCCAAGATGTGCTGAAGATTCCATCGGTGATGATGGGGTTCGGTCTCCCAGACGATAACCTGCACGCGCCGAACGAGAAGTTCCACATTCCGAACTTCTATCGTGGGATTGAGACGATCTGTAGGTTCTTCGAGAAGCTGGGGTAAAGCAGTGAGCAGTGGTCAGTCGTTACATCGTCAGTCGTTAGTTACTGCTCCGCACTCGGCTATCGAGAATTCGCATTTAGCCGCTACCGTTTAGCTCCCGGCCGTTAACCCAGCCGAAGCGCCTTTTGGGGCGCTTTTTTCTTGCTGCTTTCAAGCCAGAAGTTTGTTTCAGAATCAACTCGACTCCCATTTTCAGATGCGTCTTTGTGTGGCGGTTTGCGGAGGGAGGACACGGCACACGCAGCTCGCGTCGCAGGACGAAGGGCAAAACCGGCGCGAGCCACATAGAGCCTGAAGACTTTATTGACAAGTGTGAATCAGCATCCGCAGGTCGGCCTCATGTACGAGGCTGACCTCATGTTGCTCCGATCGGTTTTCTGGATGGGTCGTGGACGTCGCAACTGGGCGGAGCGCTGGCAATTCTGGAACCGGGCGTTCAGCCGGCACGGATTGGACGCGGCAGAGTTCTTAAACCGTCAAGCGGAGCTCCGTACAACGTTCGAAGCGGTTCACAAACAATTCGCCGCGCGAAAAGGAGCAGCGGTATGGGGAGACAAGTCGCCGAATTACTACGACCGGCTGCGCGACATGGCAGAAGTGTTCCCTGATGCGCGATTCATTGTCGTGTGGCGGGATCCGCTCGAAACGGCGAACAGCATCTTACGCGCTGCGCAATCAGGCAATTCGTACTTTAAGCGCTATGGATCCACATTGCGTGGGTTGGCTGGGAACGCCGTCTTCAAGGTACAGTGCGAGTGGCTGCGTGCGCATCGTCGAGATGTGCTGGAAGTGAACTATGAAGATCTCGTCAGAGATGCACCTGCGATAATGCGGCAGGTCTGCAGTTTTCTTAGCCTGGAGTACTGCGGCAAAGTGGCGACGCTCGAGGGCGCAGACCGCCGCGCGGTCTATGACAGACAACACCATGCTCTGCTAAACGGAAATGAGATTGTGTCGCGTCGGCGGCCGAGTGTGGTTGATCAGCCTCTGCAGCAAGATTGATCAGTATGTAAAGTGGTGGAGGGGGAAATACGAGGGATCATGGCCGCCTTTTCATCGGTTCGAAGGTCTCGATGTGAGTGAAGCGGGATCGTGTGAGCGTGCCGTGGATTTCCTGCTGTACCGGTTGCTGCGGGCATTCGACCGGTTCACCGCAATGTGCTTCTGCCGGGCGCCACTGCAGTTGCTGCGGAGATATCGTGAGCGTAAATACAATAAGGCCACCCGGCCAGCTGCAGCGATTACCCATCCCGAACCGGTTGCGGCGTAAGTGGGCTAAGGGACGAAATGGCGAGCAGGAGTCACGCCCGCGTGCGCCAATACCGCGGGTGTTGGATTCGATCTTGTCTGACGCCTGCGGGGCTTCAGAGAGACGGTCACGACGAAATTTCGCCTTTGTTCGGTTAACACGAAATCTCGTTGCTTCCGCCTGGCCGGTGCGCTAGCCTTATCTTGCTCTCGCGGTTCTCCCACCTCGTCTTTCCTCTCCGCCATTAAAGTACACAGTCGGTGCAATGTCTGTGCAATACAAGGCGGTATCTTCTAATCGCCTACTACATATAGTGTTATATTGCTTGACGCCGGCGGAATTTCGTCGGTACAGTAGCTTAACTTTGTGCCCGCCCTGTCCAGCCTGGGGTGAAGGTGTGGTGTGGAACGGGTCCGGCGAGGGCCTGAAATGGCATCCAAACCGGGAGGGGAACCTTCCCGGTAAACAGGCGAATTCCCCGCTTCTGGCGCACAGAAGGCGCTAAAAACGGGGCACCCACGGAACGATCTGGCCATTGGTTCGAAGGAGTCCACGTTGCTCAAACTGAAGAGACTGCAGATTCTCGGGTTCAAGTCATTCTGCGACCGCACCGAACTGAAGTTCCACGGGGACGGCGTGGCCGCGATCATTGGGCCCAATGGGTGCGGCAAGTCGAACATCTCGGACGCGATTTCGTGGGTGCTAGGCGAACAGTCGGCCAAGACGCTGCGTGGATCGCGCATGGAAGACGTGATCTTTGCCGGGACCCGCGACCGCAAGCCCACAGGCATGGCCGAAGTCTCTTTGACGCTGATCGATCCGGAAGCCTACAGTGGGCCGGATGCCACGGCTCCGACAGAAATTGAAATTCAAGACGAGATGCCGCAAGCGGCGGAATCCGCTGTGGCCGAGGATTGGGATGAGGCGGCGGTTCGCGCGCGCACCGCGGAAGATACCGAACGGGCCGTGGAAGATGCCCAGCCCGGAAAAATGGAAGAAGTCGAAGTTCCGCGGTCGAAGATCAATACGATTGCAGTTGCCTTCCCTGAGGATGAGCCGATCTTCGCGCTACCCGCGCACAATGTAACCGCTCCGGTCGCAGGGGCGTCGGTAGGAACTCCGGCCGGTCATGTGGTGCTCAAGATTCGGCGGCGGAAGTTCAACCAGCAGCACTTTCATGCTGGGGAGATCGTGGTGACGCGGCGGCTCTTCCGCTCGGGGGATAGCGAGTATCTGCTGAACGGGAAGCTGTGCCGCTTGCGCGATATCCAGGACCTGTTTATGGGTACCGGGCTGGGGCCCGAGTCGTACGCGCTCATTGAGCAAGGGCGCATTGGGCAGATTCTGAGCAGCCGTCCAACGGACCGGCGGGCCATTCTGGAAGAAGCCGCCGGGATTACCAAGTTCAAGACGAAGAAGCGGCTGGCGGAAGCCCGGCTGGAAGATGCCAAGCTGAATCTGAACCGCGTGAATGACATCTTCGAAGAAGTCACGCGGCAGATGAATTCGCTGAAGCGGCAGGCGTCGAAGGCCGAACGCTACGCGCGCCTGCGCGACGAGATGCGGGCGAAGTTGCGTGTGGTGCTGGCTAGCAAGTTTGCGGCGCTCGAACATGAGGCGGCCGAGATCGATGCGCAGCTCAATACGTTGTCCGAGGAGATGCAGCATCGGACAGAAGAAGTTCAGGTGCTCGAGGGCGAACATAACGAGCGCACGCAACGTGGATACTCGATAGAGGCTGAGCTGCGCGAAAATCGCGACCGCATCAGCCAGATCGCGATGGAAATCGACAGGGCACAGGCGCGGCGGCGGCATAACGAGGAACGCTGCGCGGAGTTGCTGGTGCGGGCGGCGTCGGCTGAGGCGGAACTGGCGCAGGCGCGGCATCGCCTTACGGCGCTGGAAGCGGAGCGCGAATCGAACCGGCAGATTCTGGAGTCCGCGGCGGCGGACCTGGCTGCGGCGCAGAGTGACTTGCGGCTGTGCCAGCAGGACGCGGCCACGGCGGCTGCCAGTCTGGCGGAGATCGAGCGGCAGCAGGAAGAGTCGCGGGTTGCGATCTTCGATACGGTTTCGCAGGCATCGCGGCTGCGGAATCAGTTGGCGCAGGCGGAAGAGCGGCTGGCGGCTTCGGATCGCGAGGCGCGGCGGCTGGAATCCGAGATCACGAATGCCAACGTGCAGGTGGAAGCTTTCGGGGGACAACGCGGGCAGCTTGCGCTTGAGTTCGAAGGGGTGACCCAGCGGGTAAGCGGCATCTCCGAAGAAATCAGCCAGCTTCGGCGGCTGATCGAATCGAAGAAACTGGAAGAGACGCAGGCCAAGACGAATCTGGATGTGCTGCGCGCGGAATATGCTACCGCACTCGGAAAGAAGGGGTCGCTGGAAGCTGTTATTGCCGAGCACGGGTACTCGACGGAATCCGTGCGGCGGCTGTTCCAGTCGGGCGTCATGCAGGGCGGGCTGGCTCCGGTCGGTGTGCTGGCGGACTTTCTTGAGGTTGAGCCTCGATACGAGCGCGTTGTTGAAGACTTCCTGCGCGACGAACTCAACTACATCGTGGTGAAGTCGTGGGATGCCGCCGATGAAGGGCTCCGCATGCTGCGGACCGATGTGGATGGGCGGGCGACATTCCTCGTGCACCCGGAAGATTCTCAGGCGAAGTTCTCGTTTGTCCTTGACGAGGCTGCGCATTCGGCTCCTCCCGCGGCGCAAATCCTTCCCTTAAAGAGCACGATTCGCGTGCTCGATGGATTCGGTAAATCGCTGGAGGTCATCCTGCCCAAGCTTCGCGATGGATACATCGTGCCCGAATCCGGCGTTGCGCGCGGGCTGGCGCTCGAGAATCCAGACGCATTCTTTTTGTCCCAAGCGGGCGAGTGTTTTCACAATGTGACCGTGACTGGGGGCAAGCAGCGCGCGGAAGGGCCGTTGTCGATGAAGCGGGAATTGCGCGAGGTCCTGCGCCAGCTGGAAGACCTGGAGCGCGCATTGCGCGAGGAAGAAACTCGCGTGATGACCCTCGGGCGCGAGATCAAAGAGCTCAGTTCCCTGCTGGACCGCCTGGAAGGAGAAAAGCGGGAGGCGGAGCATCAGGCGATGACGTCCGGACACATGCTGCAGCAGCTTGATTCCGAGATGAACCGGGTGGGCGAGCGGCTCAGAGTGGCGCAGATGGAACTCAGCCGTCTGGCTGCGGAACGCTCCGAGCAGGAAGGCATTCTGTGCGCGCGGCAGTCCGAGATCGAGACTCTGGAATTGCAGCGCATTGAACTGGAGCAGAAGATCGCGGCTGGGCAGGAGTATTTGACAGCACTTCGACAGCGGCGGGAAGATTCCGCGCAGACGACATCGCAGCATGCTGCTCGGGTGGCGACGCTCGAAGAACGTCACCGCTCGGCCGCGGCTGTGCTGCAGAGGATTGAGTCGATCTTCGCCGAGATGGAGGATCGGGTTCAGGCGCTGGCTTCGCAGATTGAAGGAGCGGCGGCCGAGAAGTTGCAACGCGAGGCCGAAAACGAACAGCTATTACAGAACGCGACGGATCTCGAATCCGAGCGCAATGCGGCCCAGACTCGCGAAGGACTGCTGCAATTCGAAACCGAGCAACTGCGCGCACGGCTGGCTGAGATCGACGAACTCCTGCGTAACAGCCGCTTGCTGCTCGATCAGGCGCGCGATCGGCGCGGCGAACTTTCCGCACACGCTGCGAAATTGCAGTCCGACGCGCAATACATGTCCGAAACCTGCCTGAACGAGCTCAGCATGGAGCGCGATGCGCTGATGGGGGACACGACCATCACGCCCGTGAGCGGGGATCAGCTCGCAGCCGAAGATCAGCTTTACCGCGACATGCGGTCGAAGCTTGAAGCGATGGGGCCGGTCAACATGATGGCTCTGGAGGAATACAAAGAGACTGCCGAGAGGCATGAGTTCCTCGAAACGCAGCGCACGGACCTGATCACTTCGATCGAGAACACGACGGCGACAATCAAAGAGATCGATCTCATCTCGCGGCAGAAGTTCGAAGAGGCGTTCGGCAAGATCAACGAGAACTTCCAGAGCACGTTCAAGAAGCTGTTCGGGGGCGGGCACGCGTTCATGAAGCTGACGGACGAAGAGAATAGCGCAGAGAGCGGGATCGATGTGGTAGCTTCGCCTCCGGGAAAGCGGTTGCAGAGTGTGCTTCTGCTCTCCGGCGGAGAGAAGGCGCTGACCGCCTTGGCGCTGCTGGTCGGAATCTTCCAGTACGCGCCCAGCCCGTTCTGCATTCTGGACGAGGTCGATGCGCCGCTCGACGAGGCCAACGTGGGGCGCTTCACGGATCTGGTGAAAGAGATGAGCGTGCAGACGCAGTTCGTGCTGATCACGCACAGCAAGAAGACGATGAGCATCGCTCCGGTGCTTTATGGCGTGACCATGCAGGAGCCGGGCGTTTCGAAGCTGGTTTCAGTGCGGTTCGGAGCGCAGTAGCCCTACATCACAGTTTCATTCGAATGAGCCGGACCTTGGGTCCGGCTTTTATTTTGTATGGGCAAGGTCTTCCGGCGTATTCAGGTTGCGGAAAAGCATTGGGGGAAAACCTGCGGACTCTAGTACATCTTCTTCGATGATGTCGGTTCTTTGCGCATCGAACAGCGCGTCGATCTTGTAGCGTTTCTCACGAAACGCCTGCTCGGCGGCTGCGGCGAAATCGCGCCGGTAGACGGCGCAGAGGGGCTGCAATCGCCCGGCGGCGCGCGGAACGGTCACGCGTGCGAGTTCGGAGCTATTTGCGCGCGCGACGACAAACTGCAGAAGTCCGGCGGTGACGAATGGAAGATCTACTGCGAGCATCAGGTTCAATTCCGTCTGCGACGAACGCAGCGCGGCATGGATCCCGCCGAGCGGTCCGCAGTTGGGATGAAGGTCAGGCACACAGGGAGCGAACGAAGCATACTTCGCCGGATCGCCCACAATCCAGACATCAGGAGTTATCGAGCGCGCAGTCTCCAGCGCGCGTTGCAATAGTGTACGGCCGTCGAGTGTGACAAAGGCCTTGTCAGTGCCCATGCGGGTGCTCTTGCCGCCCGCGAGAACGAATGCGCTGACTTCGCCAGCCATCGCGGGATCATAGCACCGGCTCAAAATTCCACAATGTAAGCGCTTGAATTGACGACACTTGCCATTCAAGCGATGGCGCATACGGCACGAAAGTAACCTATCCAAAGCGTGCTCTTGGAGCGATGATGTGGGGCGTTCCCTAAGGTTCGCGATCATGCCGCAAAAGATAATGGATGTGCTTATGCTTGGGCGCTGCTCCCACGAATTCTCCTGGCCACGCCGCGCCGAGGATGGCGACTATTACCAGGTCTGCCTACTCTGCGCTGTGGAATACAAATACGACTGGGCGTCCATGAAGCGCACCGAACGCGTGGAGCGTGCGAAACCTGAGACGGGTATCCGGCGCAGCCATGCCCGCGAGAAGCGGCCATCATGGGTTCCGCGAGCACGACGTCTGAAGCTCGACATTGCTTTGCGGTATCGCGTCAACAAAACCAGCACTTGGTACGAAGGGATTATCGAAAACATCAGCCAGAGTGGTGTACTGTTCAGCGGTCCTCAACCGCTTCCAGTGAATGCCCTGGTTGAAATGGTTTTCGAAATGCCGGAAGAGATCTCGGGCCAGAAGAACAGCAATGTTGTGTGCCAGGGCCGGGTGATGCGCACCAGAGACGCGAGCAAAGACCAGGAGCACGTAGTGCTGGCAGCGTCGATCGTCGACTACAAATTCATCCACTAGTGCCGATAGTTCGATCTCTCACGATGTCATGTCCTCGCGCGTGCTGCGAGGGCGAGACGCCCTCGCGATAGCCGGCAGGATGCCGGCGCTACAAACCATCCAAAAGTTCGGGATTTAAGTCTGCAGAAATGCCTCCAAGCATCTAAACTGTAACTGTAGTTGAGAAGGATGGCTCTCATCCTTGGTCCCAAATCAGGAGTCGAGTTATGAAAAAGCATTCGGTACTTGTGTCTTCATGTGTTCTGGCAGCAATTCTCGTTTTGGGTGTGGCGTGTGCGAAGAAGCCCAATGACGCACAGATGACGGCCGATGTCCTGCAGAAGTTCAGCCAGGATTCAGGCTTGTCCTCAAAGCCAATCTCAGTGCAAGCGAATGAGGGAGTCATCACGCTCACCGGCACTGTAGATAATCCGGCGCAGCGCGAAGCAGCTGCCAGGCAGGCAGCGTCCGAGCCGGGCGTAAAGACGGTTATCAATAACCTGCAGGTCAGCGACACGATGGCGAACGCAACGACTCCAGCCCAACAGCCGCCGGCTCAAGCCGGTCAGGCCGCAACTGAACCTGCTGCCGCTGCCGATCCAACGCCCGAAGAGAAGCCGGACTCCGGCACGCCGAAGAAGTCAAAGGCACGCACGCACGAAGATCGAGCGGCGCGGAAATCCTCGCGCGATTCAGGCAGCCAGCAAATGGCGGCAAACAATCCGCCGCCGGCCCCCGCTCCTGCTCCTCAGGAGAATGTAACCCCCGTTCAGGCAACGCCTCCACCACCCCCTCCACCGAGGAAGTTCATCATTGATCAGGGGACGCAGCTCACGGTGCGGCTGACTGATGCCATCGACAGCGAGAAGAACCAGACAGGCGATAGCTTCCACGCAACCCTGAACGGTCCAATCACCTCAGACGGCGAAGAGGCGATCCCGGCGGGTGCGGACATCGTGGGACATCTCGTTTCGGTCAAGAGCGCGGGGAAGTTTGCTGGACAATCGGAAGTCGTCCTGCAGGTAGACAGCGTCTCCCTGGGTGGAAGAACGTACAACGTACAAACGGACCAGTACAAGAAAACCGGCAGCTCGCGTGGCAAAAACACGGCTGAGAAGGTGGGTGGTGGCGCACTGGTAGGCACCTTGATCGGCGCATTGGCCGGAGGTGGTAAGGGCGCCGCAATTGGTGCGGCAGCAGGTGCCGGCGTCGGTGGCGGCGTACAGGCCGCTACCAAGTCGCAGCAGATCAAGCTGCCTTCAGAGACGGTGCTGAACTTCACCCTTCAATCACCCGTAACAGTGGTCGACGCGCGCGGTTCTTCCAATCGTCAGAAGCTGAACGAATCACAGCAGCAGTAGTCATTCCATACGCCTGACTGAGAGACGTAGCTCGCTACGTCTCTTTCTTTTTTCGATACACTCTCTGCTAACATGCGACGGCTGGCAGCACTCCTGCGCACATGCAACGACGGTCTTCGGATCGGCCGCTGCCTGGAGACGCTGTATCCTTGCGACGAGATTCTGGTCATCGATAACGGCTCGACGGATCAGACTCTGCGGATCGCGCGCGAGTATGGCGCGAGGATTGTCGCAGGTGATCGGGGCCAGCAGCCGATCCAAGGCCTCGCCGAATCCGATACGGCATGGCTCCTTTGTCTGGATGCGCGTGAGTCGCTCACCGAAGCATTAGCGGCAAGCTTGTTTGAGTGGAAATCTGGCCAGCCCGTTTCAGAGGAGCCGGGGATTTTCTCAGTCGTGATCCGGGAAGAGACGGGCAACGGCTGGGCAGAGAACCCTCGCGAAGAGATACGGCTCGTCCCGGTGGATTGGCAGCGATGGAATGGGCACTGGCC
>C688J18823_10000117_pt1 | contig 41434 bp, 45 predicted proteins | sample HopSoiMetagenom1_FD_18823 | JGI IMG/M metagenome (IMG submission 18823)
GAACAGGATCACCGCCCGCAACAGCCGTGCGCCGTCCAGGCGCCTGCGAACGATGCCGTAGGCCGGAACGATGAACATCAGCAGCAACGCGATCAGCGCGACCGCGTACGCGCGCACCTCGGCGGAGAACCGGGAGAGGAGAAAGGCTTCGCGCAGCGACTTGACGACGTAGTACGAGAAGAGAAGCAGGAAGGCGTGGGCGAAGAACAGCAAGAGGCTGCGGCCCTCGCCGGGCCGCACGCGTGTGAACAGCCGGATCGCCCGTTCGACAGGAGTGAGGCTTCCATGGTCCGTGAGCAAGTGTTCGATCTCCGCCCGCGGCGCGGTCGGACGCTCATAGCAGGAGCGTGACCCGCAAGCCCATTGGTCCAAGGGGCGACGTCAAGCCTTGGATGACGCGGTGTGCCGAGGGCCCCCCGCAAGGGGCCGTACGCCTGCCCGCTGGTCCAAGAAGGTCATGCCGCGCTCGACCGCCGCGCGGATGTGGGCGATCGCCTGCTGCCAGTTTGGGGAGCGCGAGTTAACAAAGAGGGCCTGGGACCGGCGCGGAGTCCGCCGTGAGTGTCCATGATGAGGGTGGCGGCAATTCGCCGCCAGGAGCGTTCGATGGCGACAGGTACGGTGAAGTGGTTCAACGATGCGAAGGGATTCGGTTTCATCACGCCCGACGGCGGCGGCAAGGACGTGTTCGTCCACCACACCGCGATCCAGGCGGAAGGTTTCCGCAGCCTCGCGGAAGGCCAGAAGGTTGAGTACGAGGTCACCGAGGGGCCAAAGGGGCCGCAGGCGGCCAACGTCCGCAAGGCCGGCTGACATTCGTCGTTCACTGCCTCCTTTTCGCACTCACTCCGCGCCGCGGAGGAGACAGGAAAGCGTCCTTGGGCGCAACTCCGCCCTCGCGGCGGAGTTGCGCATTCGCGCTTGTTTGCCGTTCCAAGCTCCATGGGCGGTAGTCTGCCGTCCATGCGCTTTTCCGCCATCGCCCTTCTCGTCGCCTGCGCTGGCGCGCCCCCACGGCCCGCACCGGCCGATCCGCTCGCCGACCTGAACCGCACCGCCCGCGCCGCGTACGCGGATGCGCGCTCCCGCGCGTCGATCCATGCAGGCCCCGTCCTCATCGTCGGCCCCGCGCAGATCGCCCTGCTGCAGGGGGCGTCGCGCGCCGGGTTCGAGCTGGTTCCGCCGCGCTACAGCGACCTCAAGTCGATCGCGCACCTCGCGCTCGGCCTGCACTCGGTCTTCTTCGAGGCGGACGGCGACCCGGCGCGACTCGCTGAACTGCGTGCCGCGGCAGCGAGGGCGCTCGACGCGTTGCCGGCGCGCGGCCTCACTCCGGCGCAACTCGATCGCCAGCGCGAGATCATCCGGCTCTCGTTGGCGGTAGGCAGTGCCCGCGACCTCCCCGGCTACGAGCGCGCGGTCGCGCCGCTGCTGCTCGCCAACGCCCTCGACGCAGCCGCGGCCGAGATCGCCGATCTCGACGCGGCGGTGGAGGCGGCGCGCCACACGCTCGGCCCGCAGGAATTCTCCAGGCTGCACGTGATCGTGGTCGGCGCGCACATGGCGCGCGAGGGCGAGATCGCGATGCAATATTTCGAGAAGCTGCTCGGCGAGCGCGAAGGATTGCGGCTGGTCTTCGCGGAAGGGCTCTGGGACGAGGCCTCCGAGCTGCAGCTCCTGGCCACGCACCTGCTCGACGCCAGCGCGAGCGAGGGCTTCTTCGGCGACCCGCGCCGGATGCACCGCGACCTCCTCTCCGACGCAGCTGCGCAGGTGCTGGCGACGCGGCGGTGAGCCCGGCGCGAGCGCGGCCGGACCGATTGACACCTTTCCCTCAGCGGGACACTCTCGTCGGCGGAATGGCGCAGGTCATCCACGGTCCCCGCACTGCCGCCCAGGCGCTGGAGAGGCTTCGTGCCGGGAACGAGCGCTTCGTGCGCGGAGAAGCGCGCTTTCCGACGGTGCAGAAAGCGGTCCTCGCCGCGCTGGCCAGGGCGCAGCACCCGTATGTCACGCTCCTCGGTTGCAGCGACTCGCGCGTCCCGCCGGAGATCCTCTTCGACGCCGGATTCGGTGAATTGTTCGTGATCCGTGTGGCTGGAAACGTCCTCATGCCGGCAGTGGCGGGCAGCCTTCAGTATGCGGCCCTGCACTTGAAGACGCCGCTCTTCGTGATCCTCGGACACGAGGGCTGCGGCGCCGTCAAGGCGGCGCTGGACTCCAGATTTCACGGTGCGCGGGAGCACAGCCGGATCCAGATGCTCTTGAAGACCATGCTGCCGGGCCTCGAGAGCATCGATGCGGCGCTCCCGGCCGAGGCGCGGCTGCGTGCGGCAGTGGAAGCGAACGTGCGCTGGACGATGCGTCAGATCTTCGAGACGCCGGAGGCGCGGGCGCGACAGGCCGAAGGCGTGGTCAAGCTGGTGGGCGCGGTGGCCGAGATCGCGACCGGGCGCGTCCGTTTCCTCGAGGGCACCGCCACGACTGCGACGAAGAGCACAGCACGTACGGCACCATCCGCCCGCGGCTGAGCTCGTTCAACCGGCGCTCTGGGCGCGCCCCTCGCCGGGCGTTCCCTGCCGCCGCGGATCGACCGGCAGATCGACGGTGAACGTCGTGCCCTCTTTCGGATAGCTCTCCACCTTGACCATCCCGCCGTGCCCCTCGACGATGCCCCGGACCAGCGTCAGCCCGAGCCCCCAACCGCGCTGCCCGGTCGCCTGCGCTTCCTGCGTACGGTGGAACGGCTTGAACAGCTTCGCCTGCTCTTCGACCGGAATGATGGTGCCCTGGTTGTGCACGCGGATGTGGACCCGGTCCTCCACCCGCCGGATGGCAACCGAAATCGGTGCCCCGCGGTCGCCGTACTTGATCGCATTCGACAATAGATTATCGAGCACGCGCCGCAGCGCTTGGGGATCCCAATGGCCGCGCGTCGCGCCCTCGTACTCGATCCGGAACCGATCTCCGTGTTGCGTTCTCTGCTCGTCGCATGCCTCTTCGGCGATGCGCCTGACGTCGCATTCCCGGAGGTTGACCGAGATCCTCTCCCCCGCGTCGAGGCGCGCCGCGTCGAGCAGGTCCGTGATCATGCGGTCGCAGCGATCGACGGCGTCGGAGATGCGCTGGGTCCAGGTGCGGACCTTGTCCTCCTCGTGCGGAGCGCGCGCGATCAGCCCGGCCGCCGCTTTCGCCGCCGACAGCGGTGAGCGCAGGTCATGCGTCAGGTGCTGCACGAATCGCTCGCGGTATTCCGCCTCGATGCGCAAACGTTCCGCCTCGCCACGCGACAGGTCGAGCTCCTGCATGAGCACGTTGCGCTCGGTCAGGTCCTGTACGACCTTGGCGAATCCGCGCAGCTCGCCGTCGCCGTAGATCGGCGTGATCGATACGTCCGCCAGGAAGTGCTCGCCGTTCTTGCGCACCCGCACGCCTTCGCCGCGAAAGCGTCCCTCGATGGCCGCCGATTTCAGGTGGCCCATCGGCTCGTCGCGCCGCCTGCCTTCCTCGGGGTAGAGCATCGAGAAATGGCTCCCGACCGCCTCCTCCGGCGTGTACTGCTTCATCCGCTCCGCGCCGGCGTTCCAGCTGGTGATGAGTCCGCGGGGATCGACCGTGAAGATGGCGTAGTCCTTCACCGCCTCCACGAATTGGGCGAACCGCTGCTCGCCGAACGCGATGCGCGCCTCGCGCTCCGCGGTGCGGAGGCGATCGAATTCGCTGACCGCGTTGCGCACCGCCAGCTGGATGCCGTCCAGGATGACGTCGCGTTCTTCGCGGGCCAGGGCGCCTTCGGCTTCGAGCACCTCGAACAGGATCTGGCGAAGCAGCTGGTACTCCGACAGCACCTCGGAGAGCGACCAGCCGGGCTGCATGGCGCGGTCACGGCCATGCTCGACGGCAAGGGCACTTTCCATGCGGTCGAGCGCCTCTCGCGGCGACTGGCTGGCGAGCACGATGACGAGCTGGTCGATGAACTGGGGGAGTGCGTCCACCAGCGCAAGTGAATCGTTCTGGCGCGCTGGGGGCAGACGCTCGCGAGCGCGTTCTGCCCAGGACCGCAAGAGCAGGTTTTTTGCGGCCCGGAGCCGCTCGGCTGGGTTCATCCCCTTCGACGATAAGTACTCGCCCGCGCCCGTGGTACCCGGAGGCAACCCGCTCGACGCTCAACGGCCGTCGTGCGTCAGTTCACGTTGAAGATGTCGCCCGGCAGCGGCAGGTCCTCGGTCTCGCCGATGAGGAGCCGCTCGACGCCGCCTTCGCTGACGGTGACGGTGTGGAGATCAGGATTGAAGAAGTACGCGGCACCGCCAGCCTTCACGTTCGCTCGGAGCACGAAGGTGGCGCGCGAGCTTCCAAGCGCGAGGGGAGTCGAGAGCGGGATGTCGATGGTGAACTTCTTCGGCCCTTGCGGCCAGGTCGAGCCGTCGTTCTTGCCGACGACGACGCCCGGCGCGTTCAACCCGTTGGGGTACGAGACCAGCTCGAAGTCCGAAAGGCTTCCGATGGGGAGCGTTCCCGTGATCATGAAGCCCATCCGCGTGACGGTCACAGCCGCGGTATCGGCCGAGGTCACCTCGAAGGCGAGCGCCTCGATCCCCTGCGCCTGGGGGGCGACCGGAAGGAAGGCCTGGCCGGGCATGAGCTTGGTGAAGGTCCACGAAGACGCTCGGGCTGAGGCAGCGGAGAGGGCAACGACGGCAAGGACTGCAAGACCGGAGGTCGTCTTCAAGGCGGTTCTCCTTTGGCGGGTGATTCGCTCGTCTGCTTTGACTCTCGAGCGGGCGGCGCGGTGCCAAGAATCAATCGGACCAGGTCTTTTGCGCGATGCGAAGCGCGTGCGCGCAGGAATTGCGAAGCTCTCACTCGGGAGGCTCTCGAGCCCGCGCGATTTGCGCCTGTCGCGCGCGGTTCATCGCGCTCTGCTAGGGTGATCCGGAGCGTGCAGGTTTGTTCGCGTCGCGGGGGGACGATGAAGACGACGGTGAGCCTGCTCTGCACCTTGTTGCTCGCAGCCGCGGGCTCCGTCTCCGCGCAGGAAGCACAGCCGCCGGAGGCCCACGGGATCTTCCCGCTCTGGGGCGACAAGGTCCGCGAGGCGGGCTTCGAGCTTCCGCCGCCCTTCGGCGTGATGGTGAACTACTACTACCAGCGCTCGAAGGTGAGGATCGAGAACCTGAAATTGGGCGTGAACGACGGCCCGCTGCGCGACGCCACCTTCATCGACTTCGGCGACGCGACCGCGACGGCGACGGCGCTGGCCGTCCGCCCCAGCATCATGATCCTTCCCTTCCTCTCCTTCTACGGCGTCCTGTCGAGCGGCTCGTCCAGCACCGACGTGGTGGTCACGGCTCCGACGAGCTTCACCACCACCGCCGAGAGCGGCGCGAACGTGGTCTCGCTGGGAGCGACCCTCCAGGGGGGATACAAGGGGTTCTTCGGCGTCGTCGATTTCAACGCCTCGGTGGCCGATGTGGACCGGATCTCCGATCTGCTGGGCGCCAACCTCCTCTCCTTTCGCCTCGGGTACAGTTACAAGCTCGGACCTCCCGGGCGTGCCCTCGCGTTCTGGGCAGGCGCCAGCGGTCAGGTGATCGGCGTGGACACCGCCGGCTCCGTCAAGCTGGCCGACGTGCTGCCTGCTCCGTCGCAGGACCAGGTGGACCGCGTCCAGGCGAGGTGCGATCAACTCGGCCCGCGCGATCCGCGGAAGCAGTCCTGTACCGATTTCGCCGCCAAGCTCCAGGGTTGGACCAACGGGACTGACCCCGCTGCCTCGGTCGCGTACTCGCTCGAGAAGCACCCCAAGAACGTCTGGAACATGCTGGCCGGAGCGCAGTACGCCCACGATCGCAACTGGTTCTTCCGGCTGGAGGCCGGCTTCCTGGGCAGCCGCTCTTCCGCGATGGCAGGCACCGAATACCGCTTCGACATCCACTGATCAGAAGGCCTCGCCCGCCCCGAAATAGATGCCTCCGGAGTTCTGCCCGACAGCGAAATCGAGCGTCACGTTGTTGCGCGCCTCGCGGTTCATCATGAAGCGCAGGCCCACCCCGGCCGCGGGCCGGACCGTGCTGAAGAGCGCTTCGCTCGAAACCGGGGACCCGGGCCCGGTCGCGGCGGGGCGCGCGAACGTCGAGGCGTTCGCGAACACCGTTCCACCGAGGAGACCGTTGTTCGTCAGCCGGAAGCGCCATTCGGCCTCCGCGTAGACCTCCGCCGTACCGCGGAAGCGTCCCTGCACGTAGCCGCGTCCGGTCCGCCCCGCGAAGTCCCATCCGATGGAAGGAAGGGCGAGGTACGGCAGCTCGCCTGAAAGGACGCCCTGGGCGAGGACCCAGAAGGCGAGCACGTTGCGCGGGACGTCGTCGTCCAGGCCGACGTAGGTGCGGGCCTCGCCGTATGCGAGCGTCGCGCTCTTCGCGCTGCCGAGCGCGGTCGGGTACGCGCGCAGCGAGGCGTTGAGGTACCAGCCCCGGTACGCATTGATTGTGGAATCGCGGCTGTCGAGCACCAACTCGAGGCCCACACCGGACGCGTTGTAGGCACCCGTGTTGAAGCCGTTGTACGCGCTGTAGCCGTAATGGCTCGTCACTACCGGGACGGCGGCGGCCAGGTCGAGGCGGTTGTCGCGGATGTCGAAGTAGCGGTCGAAGCGAAAGCTCGCGCCGGCGTAGAACGGACCGGCGATGCGCTTGAGCACCACCTGGTGGACTCGCAGGAGGTTGAAGTCGATGGGTTGCTCTCCGGCAAGCGTGCCGGTGGTCCCGGTCCCTCCCACCGTGAACGACGTGTCCGCGCTCTCCGTGCTCGCGCCCAGGCCATAGGTGGGCTGGTTGGTGATCAGCAGCCGGTAATCGCCGTGGAGCTGCCAGGCGTTCCCCTCGAGCATGGCCACGTCCCGGGACTGGATGATGAGCTGGTTCTTGGACGTGTAGAAGGCGACGAGTCCCAGGCTGGAGATGGTGGTGGTGCGGGGATCGCCGAGGTAGATGCCGGCGAGGGTGGTGGCCCCGAACACGAACCCGTTCTGCGGCGTGTACCCGAGCGCGGGGATGACCGAGGGGTAAAGCTTGTATGCCTCGAGCGTGCCGTGACTCTTCTTCAGCCCGATCGCTTCCAGCAGGTCCAGCCGATCGAGGTATGGCCCGCAGCGCGCCTCCGCGCAGACCTGGCCATACCCGGCTGCGCGCGAGCAATCGGCGCTGGTCGCGCACGCTGCCCCCGCCTCCTCCGGCGCCGCGGCTCCGGCGCCGGCAGCGACCAGGACGTAGAACGCGAGCGCAGCGGCGCAAGTCGATGCGCGGACTTTCACTTCGCGGAACTATACAGCGGCGCCACGAAAAACCGCCCGCCGGCACGGAGCCAGCGGGCGGCAGATGGAGCGGAAAAGACGCTACTGCAGCGCGGCGGCCGCGTCGATGCGACCCTTGCCCTGCTGCGTGGTCGGCAGGATGGTCACCGCCGAGTTGGTGATCAGCGCGCGCAGCTTCGCCGGGCCCACGTGGCCGTACTTCCCCACCAGCAGCGCCGCCAGGCCGGCGACGTGCGGCGTGGCCATGGAGGTGCCGGCCGCGAAGAAGAACGTGTCGACGGTGGCGCCGCGCTTGTTGCCGCAGCTCGGGACCAGGTCCTGCACCACACCCTTCGGGGGCACCAGGTCGCCGCCCGGCGCCACCACGCTCACCACGGAGGAGCCGTAGTTGCTGTAGGAGGCGAGGCGGTCGAAGTTCGCCTGCGCGATGGGGCCGGTGGCGCCGATGGCCATGCCGTTGCCCGACTGCGCCGGGATGGTCCAGATGCGGCCGCCGCCATTCGCGGGCGAGCCGTCCAGGTCGAGGCCGTCGTTGCCCGCGGCGCTGATGACCAGGATGCCGGACTGCGTGGCGTGGTTGATGGCGCGATCCAGCGCGGCGAGGAAGTGGCCGGTGGAGTTGTCGGGCCCGCCGCCGCCGTTGCCGCCCTGGTTGATGCGGTCGAAGGTGGCGCCGAGGCTCATGTTGATGGCGTCCACGATGCCCAGGCTGGCCGCGTACTCGATGGCGGCGATCACATTGGAGAAGCTGCCGCTGCCTGCCGCGTTCTGCGTCTTGAGCGAGATGAGGGTCGCCTTCGGCGCCACGCCCTGGACGCCCGTGCCGTTCACCTCGGCGGCGATGATGCAGGCGACGTGCGAGCCGTGGAAGTTGTCATCCTCGAAGGGGAACGCCGCGCCGGGCGCGGTGGTCTGGACGAAGGCGCGGCTGTGCGCGAAATCGATGTTGTCGCGCAGGTCGCTGTGGCCGGTGTTGATGCCGGAGTCGATCACCGCCACCACCGCGCCCTGGCCGAGGAAGCCGGCGGCCGCGGTCTGGTCGGCGTGGATCTGCCGCAGGTTCCACTGCAGCGCGCTGAAAGTCTCGTGATTGGGGGCGGTGGCCGCGGCCGAGGCGGGGACTTCGACAGCTTCTTCGCCCGGGGGGAACCACTGGATGTCGGGATCCGCATCCACCGAGAGGACGGCGGGGTTGGCGGCGACGGTGGCGGCGAAGGAGGCGTTCTCCGAAAGCGCGCTGACGACGCCGATCCTGGACAGGTCGTACCTGACGGTGCCGCCCGCTGCCGTCACGGCGGCCACGGCGGCGGAGGTGTCGTTGCCCTTGCTGACGACCAGGTACTGGGTCGGCGCGGCGACAGCCGAGCCGGCGAACGCGGCCACGAGGAACGCGAGTGCTCGATTCATTGGATGTGTGCTCTTTTTTGTCGGGGTCCGGGTGTATGCAGCGGCTCTCCCCGTGTTGCCGCGGCGGCGGATGTTTACAATGGGAGCCCACGAATTTACAAGCCTTTCTTATTGACGCAGAACGTCGTTTCCCTCAAAACAGGAAGCCGCCTGCTCGCTTCGCTGCCGGGCGGCCCGCCACGATCTCAAACCCGGGGGGTCGCCGCCGGGTCCCATGTGATGAACTGCGCCGCCTCGGGCACGCTTTTCTTCAAGAGAGCGCACGAGACGGGAGTGGCGATCGTCGAGTTCGAGCTGCCGAGCATGAGCAGACAGGTCTCGGTACGCGCATCGATCAGATAGCCGGCCCGGCCGAGCTGGATCACATGGAAAGACTCCTGGCCGCGGACATCAGCCTGGGTCAGGTCGGCATGGGCGGCGACGCAAGCGACGCTGGTGGCGAGCAGGGGGGCGGCAGCGACCGCACGGATGGAACGGAGGAGAGGCGGCGCGAATGCGGCGAGGGTCATGCCGGGGATTCTGGCACAGCCCGTGGTGGCGGGACGAGCCATCCCATCGCGTACCGGCGCTCGGTTCAAGCCTACCGGCGATAGGTTCAAGGCGTGATCCAACTGCGTGCAGGGCAGGAAGCCTGGCGGTCGTCGTCACGTCGATTGCACCTGGCGCAAGGCCTGCCCAGATCCGCTTTCCGGAGGTCCGCCATGCGCCAGAACCTGTCGTCCGTCCTGGTGGCGCTTGTTTGCACTGCACTCGCCTGTGGATCCGCGAGCGGCGATCACCCGCTGGATTTGCAGGCGGCAAAGAAGATCACTCGGGCACCGTCGCCCATCCGGCACGTGGTGGTGTTGATGATGGAGAACCGATCGTTCGACCATTTCCTCGGCTGGGTGCCCGGCGCGGACGGACAGCAGGCCGGGCTCGCCTTCCCCGACGCCGCCGGGGTGCCGCACTCCACGTTCCCGCTGGCTCCTGACTTCCAGGGCTGCCTCCACCCCGATCCCGACCACTCCTATGCGGGCGGGCGCCTCGAATACGACGGTGGTCGCAACGACGGCTGGCTGCGCGCCGGCGCGAATGACGAATACTCGATTGGGTATTATACGCAGGCGGATCTGGCCTTCTTCGGTCAGGCCGTTCCCGAGTGGACGACGTTCGACCACTATCATCCGGCGATTCTCTCGGAGACCTTTCCCAACCGCATCTACCAGCACGCCGGCCAGGCCGATCGCATCTCCAACACCTTCGTGCTGAGCACGCTGCCCACCATCTGGGATCGGCTGGCCGACGCGGGCCTGCGCGGGCGCTACTACTACAGCGACCTGCCCTTCCTGGCGCTGTGGGGCAGCAAGTACCTGAACATCAGCCGCTCCATCCAGGAGTTCTTCGCCGACGCTGCAGCGGGCCACCTTCCCGAGGTCGCCTTCGTCGATGGCCAGTTCGCCGGCGAGGCTACCGGGACCGGCAACGACGACCACCCGCACGTGGACATCCGCAATGGCGAAAAGCTCATCAACGACGTCTACAGCGCCGTCACCCGCTCGCCGCAATGGAGCAGCACCGTGCTATTCATCAACTTCGACGAGTGGGGCGGCTTCTTCGATCACGTCCCTCCGCCCACCGCGCCGATTCCGCCGGTGACCCGTGCGGCCGGCGATACCGACGGACGGCTCGGCTTCCGCGTGCCGGCGCTCCTGGTGGCGCCGTGGGCGCGCAGGAACAGCGTCTCGCACCAGCAGTACGATCACACCTCGGTGCTCCGCATGATCGAGCAGAACTGGAACCTGCGACCGCTCTCCATGCGCGACGCGTCCGCGCGCAATCTCGCGCTCGAGCTGGACTTCACGCTGCAACGGGATCCGCCCCAGTTCGCGGTGCCGCAAGGTCCGTTCGGCGTTCCCTGCCCCAGCGAAGGTCCAGGGAACGGCTTCGCCGAATCCGCCGGCCTCCGCGACCTCGCGGTCCAAGCCGGCTTCCCCGTGTTCTAGGGCGTCAGCGCCGCTTGCCGGACGACATGAGCAACCTCTGGGTTGTGCTTTTCGCTGCGCGGTGCTACCAAGACACGCAACCAGGAGGTTGCGCATGGCCGCTTCCACCGATCGCATCGAGAAGACCGTCGTGCTCCGCGCTCCGCAAGCTCGCGTGTGGCGTGCGATCAGCGACTCCGCCCAGTTCGGCAGATGGTTCGGCGTCGCCTTCGACGGGCCGTTCGTCGCCGGCGCGCGGATGACCGGCCGGATGGTGCCCACCCAGGTCGACGCGGAGATGGCGAAGGCCCAGGAGCCGTACGCAGGCCGGCCGTTCGAGTTCACCATCGACCGCATCGAGCCCATGCGCCTGTTCTCCTTTCGCTGGCATCCCTATGCCGTCGAGCCCGACTTCGACTACTCGCGCGAGCCGATGACGCTGGTCGTGTTCGAGCTCGAGGAGGTGGCAGGAGGGACGAGGCTGACCATCACCGAATCCGGATTCGATCGCATCCCGCTCGAGAGGCGCGCCAAGGCCTTCACCAGCAACCAGCAGGGGTGGGCGGCGCAGACGCGGCTCCTCGAGAAGTACCTCGCCGGCGCCGGGCAGGGGTGAGGTCTGCGCATGGTCGCCTCGCGCTCGCGCACGCCGAATCTCGCCGGAGCGGCGCCAATGTTCGCGGCGCTCGGCGACGAGACCCGCCTGCACCTCATCGCCCGGCTGTGCACGCGCGGCCCCCAGTCGATCGTGCGCCTGACCGACGGCGCCAGGGTCTCGCGCCAGGCGGTCAGCAAGCACCTGCGTGCGCTCGCGGACGCCGGACTGGTCCGGAGCACGCGAGAAGGCCGCGAGCGCATCTGGGAGATCCGGCCCAGGCGTCTGGGCGAGGCACGCCAGTACCTCCAGCAAATCTCCGATCGCTGGGATCAGGCCATCGCCCGGCTCCGCGCCCTGGTGGAGAGCGAAGAGCCGTAGCGGGCTAGAGCGGTCGGATCTGCACCTTGCGCCACTTGATCCCGCCGCCCTGCACGCCGTTGACGCCCGGACCGTACTGCAGCGCGAACGGACCTGCCGCGTGCTTGCCGTCCTGCACGCTGACGGTCTGCGCGCCGTTCAACTTCACGGTCAGCTGCTGCCCGCGAGCCATCACCTCATACGTGTTCCACTTGCCGCCGGCCTTGCTGGCCAGCGGCACCGGCACCGCCGCGACGTTGACGATGGCTCCCGTGCCGTATTTCGGCTCCGGCCGGATGTCCCAGATGTTCGCCTCGTAGCAGAACTCGGAGGTGATCTTCTGCGCGTCGTTGCAGCGGAAGTAGATGCCGCTGTTGGTGTCGGCCTCGGCGTAGAACTCGGCGCGGATCTCGAAGTCCTGGTACGACCGCTTCGAGACCAGGTAGCCGCCCTTGCCGGCGTCGGCGACGATGGCTCCGCCCTCGACGCGCCAGTTGGCGTCGCCGACGCGGTTCCAGTTCTCCAGCCCCGCCTCTCCGTCGACCAGGGTTTCCCAGCCGCTGCTGCTGCTGCCGCCCATGCCGCGCGACTGCGCGCATGCGAAGAGGGCGGTGGCCAACATCAATGACGAACGCTTCATGGCACCTCCGGCCGTGGAATGNTCTCGCGAATCTTAAATCATCCCGGGGCGACGTTGATAGTCCGCTCCCGCCGGCACGCTGGACACCGCGGCCGCCGGCGCGTATTCAAGCGGGGCTCCCCTGAGGCGGATCGAGCATGGCGACCGTTGGGCTGATCGGCGGACTCGGACCGGAATCCACGGTCGACTATTATCGGCGGATCATCCAGGGCTGGCAGCGGCAGGATCCGGAGAGCTCTCCTTCGATCGTCATCGACAGCCTGGACGTGCAGCGAGGCCTTGCGCTGGTGGCCAGCGATCGCCTGGGGCTCGCCGAATACCTGTTCGCTTCCGTGCGCCGCCTGGCGGCAGCCGCGGTGGACTTCATCGCCCTGACCGCCAACACCGGCCACCTCGTCTTCGACGAGCTGGCGGCGCGCTCGCCCGTGCCGTTGCTGAGCATCGTCGAGATCTGCGCCGCCGAGGCGAAGCGCCGCGGGCTGAAGCGGCTGGGCCTGTTGGGCACGCGATTCACCATGGAAGCCGGATTCTATCCGGCGGTGTTTTCGAGGCACGGGATCGAGGTCGTGCCGCCCACCACCGCGGAGCGATTGGTGGTCCACGATCGATACGTGGGCGAGCTGCTCAAAGGCGACTTTCGCGACGAAACGCGGCAATGGATGATCGGGCTGATCACGCGCCTGCGCGAGCAGGAAGACATCGACGGGATCATCCTGGGCGGGACCGAGCTGCCGCTGTTGCTGAGGACGGAGACCATCGCCGGCTTGCCGACGCTGGACACCACGGCGCTGCACGTGGACGCCATCGTCGACCGGCTGCGCAGCGCGTAGTTCCATACCCTGGCAGTTCGGAGGAGCGCATGGCTGCTGCCCTGTCGAGGCGTGGATTCGCCAGATTGCTGGGGGCCGGAGTGGCGGCAGCGGCGCTGCGCCCGGCAGGAGGGACGGCTCCTGCCGCATCCGCTCCGGTGCGGCTGTCCGGCAACGAGAGCCCGTATGGTCCCTGCCCTGCCGCGCTGGAGGCCATTCGCGCCGCGACCGGCGGCGCCTGGCGCTATCCGGACGAAGCGATCGACGGACTGCGCTCCGATCTCTCCCGGATGCATGGCGTACCACGCGATTGGATCCTGATCGGCGACGGGTCGAGCGAGATCCTCAAGCTGGCCACCAGCGCGTTCACCGGGCCGGGGCGCAATCTGGTGATGGGCGACCCGGCCTTCGAGGCGCCGGGCAGGTACGCCGAATCCATCGGCGCGCAGGTGGTGCGCGTTCCGCTCGACGGCTCTTTCGCGCACGATCTTTCGCGCATGTCGCCCGCGGATGCAGGCCTCGTCTACCTCTGCAATCCGAACAATCCCACCGCCAGCGTCACGCCCAGGGCGCGGATGCGGACCTTCGTCGAGTCGGCGCGCACCGCGGTGCTGGTGGACGAGGCGTACCACCACTACGCGGACAGCGCCGACTACGAGAGTGTCGTGCCGCTGGTGAAGGCGCAGCGGAACCTGATCGTGGCGCGCACCTTCTCCAAGATCCATGGACTTGCCGGCGCGCGGCTGGGCTACGCGATCGCACAGCCGGAAGTCGTCAAGGCGCTGGCCGCGCATGCGGCCTGGGATTCGGTGAACGTCTTCGCCATCGCGGCGGGGAGGGCCAGCCTCGCTTCTCCGTCGTGGCAGGAGCGCATTCGCAAGCGCAATGCCTCCACCCGCGCGCACGTCGTCGCCGAGTTGGGCCGACGCGGATTCGAGGTGATTCCGTCGCAGGCGAACTTCGTCATGATCGACACGCGGCGGGAGGTGAAGCCGCTCATCGCCGCGTTGAACGACCGCGGCGTGCAGGTGGGGCGCCTCTTCCCCACCCTGCCTCACCACCTGCGCGTCACGCTCGGCACTCCCGAGCAGATGGAGCGATTCCTCTCCGTCTTTGCGGCGCTGGCCGCGTAGCCAGCGCCGCTCTGGAGCGGAATCGCAACCGCACTACTTGGCGAACACGAGCCGCTTGACGCGGCCGCACTGCCCGCCGCTCTGGCCGTCGAGCCGGTACTGCCCCGGCCAGGACACTTCCACGGCATAGGCCGGCGAGTCGGTGGCGGCGACCGCCAGGCTGGTGCCGAGGGGACCCACCACCGGAATCAGCGAGACCGCCTGGCCGAGCGTGTTCGCGGCCGGATCAAATCCGGAGAGCAGCGCGTTGCCGAACTCGGGCACGGGGATGGTGATGGTGTGCGAGGTGAGGGAAGCGCCCCACGAAAGGCTGAGGGAGCTGACGGCACCCAGGCTCGAGCCCTCGGGGGGGTCGGCGGTGATGGTTTCGTCGCCCGCGCAGGGGAGGACCAGAAGGCGGGAAACCCCGGCGGACGCGCTGCTGGCCGAGAGCGTCAGCTGGCCGTTGGTGACCTGCGGCTGCGGCCCTGCCGGATCGACGCGATAGAACTCGCCGTTGAGCGCCGGATCGCGGATCAGCGCAACGCCGTTCGCCGTGACCACCGTGTCGTTGGGCGGAGCGAAGCTGCCGGCGCTGATGGGGCCAAGAGTCACCACCACGAACCCGGAGAGGGAGACCTCGCCCTGGGCGGGGCTGGGGTTGAAGAAGAGGTTGTTGGCGCCCATCTCGAACCGGCCGGCGCCACCGCCGCCCCCACCACCGCCGCCTCCACCACCCCCGCCGCCGCCACCGCCGGGGGCGCCTTTCGCGGCGCTGTCGCGGGCACCTTGGCCGAGCGCGCCCGGCTCCATGGAACCGCAGGCAAAAAACGTGAGGGCAAGCATCGACGCGGTCAGGTTTGTTTTCATCGCTGGGGAAAACCCGAGGGTTCCGCGCGGCGGGACATCTTTCTGCGGCACGTCTGGCATGGGCAGAAACCTCCCTTGTTCCGGCATCTTAGTACCGAACGATGACGGTGTCACGTCACTGCCGCGGTGCGTCCAACTTCACCGTTTTGTCGAAAGCGCGGCGTGATATGCGGGCGGCGTGAGCGATCCGCTGATCCAGGACGTCTCCGACACCGCCTTTTTCGTGGCCCACTACCGCGCGGTGGAGGGGCAGCGTCGCGACGCGCTCTTTCACGATCCATTGGCGGCGCGCCTCGCGGGGGAGCGCGGCCGCCGCATCGGCGAGAGCATGGACAAGGCGCTGATGGGAGGCTGGTCCATCGCCATCCGCACCGTGATCATCGACCGGTACATCGCCGACGCCGTCGCGGAAGGCGTCGACGCCGTGTTGAATCTCGGCGCCGGCCTGGACACCCGTCCGTACCGGATGGATCTGCCACCCTCGCTGCGCTGGACCGAGGTGGACTTCCCTCGCGTCATTGACCTCAAGGAGAAAGTTCTCGCCGGCGAGACGCCGCGCTGCCGCTTGACGCGCGTGAAGCTGGACCTGGGGGATACCGCTGCCCGCCGCGCGTTCTTTGCCGGCGTCGCGGCGAAGAAGCTGCTCGTGCTCACCGAAGGCGTCACGCCGTACCTCACCAACGAGCAGGTGGCCGAGCTCGCCGCTTCGCTGAGGGAACTGGGCGCGGCTTACTGGATCGTCGACTATTTCGCTCCGGGCGTGATGGCGATGCGCCGCCGCACGGGCCTGACCCGGCATCTGACCAACGCGCCCTTCCGATTCGACCCCGCGGACTGGTTCGCCTTCTTCGAGAAGGCCGGCTGGCGCTGCAAGCAGGTGCGCTACATCATCGAGGAAGCGGCGCGCCTCAAGCGTCACCCGAGACCCAGCCTGGTCCTCCTCGGGCTCGTCGTGCGGAGCTTGTTCATGAGCAGGGAACGGCGCGCCGCCGCGCGGAGATCCATGGGTTTCGCGCTGCTCGAACCAGCCTAGCGGGTTATTTCACCTGCGAGAGCGAGGGCAGCCGCGCAGCTTCCTGCGCAATCTGTGGCGCATCGGGAGGCTGCAGCAGATCCTGTCGCCGCGAGAGGGTATTCACCAGCGACCCCATCGCCCCCTCCATGGCGCCCAGCCTCGTCTCCAGGGCCTGGATCCGCGCCTGCGCGTCGCGGCCGTGCAACTCGGCCTCGAGCTCCAGCTCCCGCGTCCTGAGCTTGAAGTGCTTGGTGAGGAAGACGAGCGTGACCGGAATGGCGCCGCAGGCGAGCACGCCGAGAAAAGGCCCCAGGACCTCGCTGATGGCCTTGGCGAAATTCGGATCCATGGCCGCATTGTACGGGCGGCACGGGGCCGTATTCCAGTCGCCGATCAAGATCGCCTTCGCGCGCACTCCGCGGAACGGCTCAGCCCGCGCAGACGACGTGGACATCGATCTTGTCCCCGAGGTCCAGCTTGCACTGGTTCTGGAACTTGATCTGCGCCTGCCTGCCCAGGCGCGGAGGCGAATAGATCGCGTCGACGGTGGATTGATCGGCCGCCCCCTCCAGGCCGACGCTGCAGGGCACTGCCGCGCCAGAGGTCTTGGTGAGCCCGACCACCAGCATCCGCCAGTCCGCAGGCGCGCCCTGGAGCGGCAAGGTGGAGGGCGTCAGCGACGCGGCGAGGCGGGTGAGCGAGTCGTGGAAGCTGGCATCGCAGATCGAACCGATCAACATCCGCGAGGGCCCCAACGCGGTGGAGAGCGCGGCAAACCGGTCCGCTTCGTCGAAGGCGGTGGAGCAGCCCCTGTTCGAGCAGATGGCGGCGTCGCCGCACGAGGGAACCAGCGTGGCGGGATCGAATCCGCCGATCACGCCCACCGCCACGTCGCGCAGTTCGCCGCCCACCGGCCCGAGCAGGAAGGCGGCGAAGTCGTCCACGGTGTCGAGCACGGGTGGGGTGGCGTTCTTGATCGCCTTGTCGTGGCACTGGTTGTTGGAGGTGGCACGCGGGTCGGCCGAATCCGAGCAGTCGTCCTCGTCGGTGAGGAAGACCACCGCCAGCCGCGCGCCGTCGCGCAGGAAGCCGGCGTTGGCGTCGAGCAGGCGATCGGAGAGAGCCAGACGGGCGGCGCGGAAGGGTTGCTCCTTGCCGCTGCCGTCGAGTCCGACGTGCACGTTCGCCTTGAAGTCGTTGACCAGCGTGGGCGAGCCCTTGTCGAGGACGCGCTTGCCGCCCCAGCCGCCGGCGCTGGCGTAGAGCGCGGGGTCGTAGACCAGCGCGCCGGGGATGGCGTTGCCGCTGGCATCGGTCTTGACGGACACCAGCGCGCCCGCTGGATAGGGAACGCCGCTCGACGGCCCTGTGGGGTAGCTCTTGCCGGTGGTGGAGGTCACGGCGAACTCCTCGACCGAGGTGTTGGTGACGCCGATGCGGAAGTCGTGCTGCACCGGCGAGGCCACCAACGTGTCGATGAAGGCGCCCAGGTTGGCGGCCAGGTTCGCCTGCTCTTCGCTCATCGAGCCGGAGTCGTCGATGACGAAGAGGATGTCGGTCTGCACCGAGGAGGGAACCAACTGCGTCGTCTGGCAGCTGGTCAACGCGTCCGCAGGCGGCGTGTCGCAGGCGGGGCAGCCGGGCAGCGCCGCCAGCAGGGCCAGTGTGATCATGCGCCGGATCATGAGGCGAGCCTCTCTCCCTTTTGCCGTGCCAGTCCCTCGAGCTCCTCGGCCGCCGCCGTGCGCGCTTCCGCGCCGGCCGCCGGATCGCGCAGCGCCGAAGCAGCCGCCAGCACCGCGGCCCGCTCCCGGGCTTCGCGCTCGCGCAGCGCATCCACCATGGCGGCCACTTCCTTGCCCAGCCCGACCAGCAGATCGCGTGGCCGGAGCGGACGGGCGGGCGCGAGTTTGCCCTCGCCCACCTGCCGGCAGATGCGCCCGAGCGCGAAGGCCGGACCGGCGATGCGATGGCTGAGCACGACCGCGCTGCCCGACAGGCAGACCAGCGCGCACGCGAGCACCACGGCGACGAGCACGACGCGCGAGCGATCCTCGCGGGCCAGCGCGAGCGCGATGGCAGAGCCTTCGGGATCGCCCAGCGCGATCACCCGGCTGGTCTCCTGCCATGCGCGAAAGAGGAGGAAGCCGAGGCCGAGCGAAAGGGCGGCGCTGGCCGCGAGCAGCCAGCTCGCCAGCCGCAGCTGGAGCGGCGCATCGAGCAGGTAGTTGCGCAGGCGGCGCGGCTGTCGGCCGGCGGCGGCGAGAGCTGGAGCGGTGGCGGCTGCGTGCTGCATCTCTACCTCTGCCCCCGCTTGCTCGCGAGGTTCTGGCACACGCCCCGCGTGGCAGTGTCGACCACCCTGGCGGAGGTGGCCGCACGCCGTTCCTCGGTGAGGGTTCCGGTGAGTGTGGCGCGGGCGCTGCCCTCCATCGTCTCCACGTGTCCGTCGCCGTCGAGGATCAACAGCGAGATGGTGGCGGCCACTGCGGAGCCGCCCAGGTCCACCGCTACGGTCGGCTTGAGGCGCAGCTCGCCGGGTTCCCCGACCGCGAAGCCCAGCTCGCGCAGCCGGCTGGAGAGCGAAGTCCAGACCGCGTCGCGGGCGGCGGGCGTCCCCGCGGGCTCGTCCACGATCGCCGCCACCGGCCCCAGGGCATCGAGCGCTTTGGAGGCGGCGGAACGCACCGCCTGGTCGGGATCGCTCTCGCGCGCCGCCAGGAGAGTTGGGCGCGCCGCGCGGGCGTGGAGCCTGCCCAGCGCGCCTGCTGCCGCGATGCGGACGGCCGCGGAGTGGTCGCCGACGAGGGCCTGTCTGAGCAAGGGCATCGCCAGAAGCGAGCCGCTCTGGCCGAGAACGACGGCTGCCTGCGTCCGGACCTTGAGCGAGGGATCGTGCTGCAGCGCCCGGATGGCTGCATCGACCGGCGATGCCGCGAGCACCGGCAAGGCGATCGCGAGCAGCGTCAGGAAAGCGGGGCGGCCGAGGGGCGTCAAGGCGACTCTTCGAGCACGGTGAAGACCACACGGCGGTTCTTGGCGCGTCCGAGCGCGGTCGCATTGGAAACGATGGGTTGCTCGAATCCGTAGCCCGCCGGGATCAGGCGCGGCTGCGCGATGCCCTTGCCGATGAGATACCGCACCACCGAGGCCGCCCGCCGCGCCGAGAGCTCCTTGTTGTAGGCGGCGTTTCCCACGTTGTCGGTGTGACCCTCGACGCGGATGCGCTGCAGCTCGTGGTGCTGGTCGAGAATCTTCACCACCTGGTCGAGGAGGGGGAACGACTCGCTGCGGATGGTGTCCTTGCCGGTGTCGAAGTGGATGGAGTCGTTGAGCAGGATGCGGCTGGCGCCGAACTCCACCAGCGCTTCGTTGGCCTCCAGCGGACAACCGTCGTTCTCGGCGGGGCCCGGCTGGTTGGGGCACTTGTCCTCGCGGTTGGGGATTCCGTCGCCGTCGTCGTCGGGGCAGCCGTCCAACTCGGGCGCGCCGGGCTGCTCGGGACAGAGATCGTCTTCGTCGAGCACGCCGTCGCCGTCCCGGTCCAGGAGCGGTCCCACGAAGGCAGCGTGTGCGGCGGCCGAGGGGATGCTCCAGCTCACGCCGAAGAAAGCGCTCCACCGCTCGTGCCCGTAACCCGCCGGTCCCAGACCGAACCCGGCCCCCGTTTCGAGCGAGACCCGCGGCGTGAGGAAGGCGCGCAGGCCGGCGCGCGCCGAAAGGGGCGCCCGATAGCGGTCGCTGGCGAGATTCTCCCCTCGCGGCAAGCCGCCGTTCAACTCGGCGATGGCCTTCCACTGGTTGAGCAGCTTGACCTTGGGCAGGTCGACGGTGCCGCCCAGCGCGTAGACGAATCCGTCGTGCACCACCAGCTGCGCATACTGGCCCTGCCCGCGGATCGCGTATCCGGCCTGGCCATCGAGGCGCAGGCGGCCGAACCTCCTCGTCACCACCACCGACGGCACCGCGGAGAGGCCGTCGCTCATGAAAGCCTGGTCGTTTCCGGTGGGCAGCCGCAGATCCACCATCGCCGCCACGCCCACCGGCCAGCGATTGGCGTCGAGCAAGGGTAGCTTGGCCCCGAGCCGCAGATCGCCCAGCGTGGTGGAGGCGACGTCGGCGACCAGCGGGCCCGACACTCCCTGGCTGGTGAGCAGCGAGAAGTCGCTCTTCTGCCAGAGGGCCACGGGGAGGTTGGCAGAGAGCTCCATCCAGCCCAGGGACCAGCCGCCCAGCAAGTGAAGCACGCCGCGCGAGGAGAGCAGATCCTGCCGTTGGCCGCCCTGGTCCAGTACCAGCAACCCGTCCGAGACGTCGAAGAGGGAGGTGAAGCGCAGCGTGCCCCGCTCGGCGGCGCCGGCGGTCTCGGTGGTGAAGCCGCCGTCGAGGGAGAGCGCGGGCCTCGCCGGGTTGGGATCGAACTGGCGGCGGGTGGGATCGTCAGCCGCGGCCGCGCTGCCGGCGATGGCGAAGGAAGCGGTGAGGAGCAGCGCGAACCGCGGGAGCATGGCACGAGCCTAAACCAGTTTCTTCAATAGGCAATTACCTTTCTGCAGAGTGGACTTCGAGGGGGTTTGATTACCCGGTAAGGAAATCGGCTACCAACGACGCCACCGACGCAGCTTGTTCCACCATGCGGACGTGGTCGGTGTCGGGCAGCACCGCCAGACGCGCGTTCCCCAGCAGGCCCTGCATCTGTGCGGCGTGCTCGACGTGGACGATGTCCCTGTCCCCGAGCAAGAGGAGCGTGGGCTGCTTCAGGGACCGGATCTGCTCCCGCGTCCAACCCTTGAAGTTGCGCATCCGCTGCACGCTCTTGTCGAAGAACAGGGGCAGTTGCTCCGGATGCGGCGCGGCCGCGAGATAGGCCTGCTTCAGCTCGGCAGGCATGTCCTCGATCTTCGCGGTTTCGAAGGACTGCCAGAAGCGCGGATCCGCGCCCTCGCGGCTGTACATCATCGATTCCAGGACCAGGCGGTTCACCACTTCCGGGTGCGAGAGCGCGATCTGCAACGCGATGTGCCCGCCGTTGCTGTAGCCGAACAGGTCCGCGCGTGAGATCCCCAGATGACGCAGCAGGGCGACGGCATCCTCCGCGGATTGCTCGAACGAGAACGGGCGATCGACGTCCGCGGTGTGCCCGTGGCCCTGCTGCTCGAAAGCGACGATGCGGCGGTCTTTAGGCAACAGCGGAAGCAGCTTGCCGAACGAGGTCTGGATGGTGGAGCCGCCCCCGTGGAGCAGGACCAGCGGCGAACGCGCAGCGTCGGCGGGCCCGCGAATCTCGTAGTAGATGCGCAGCCCATTGACCGGCGCGTATCCGCTCTGCGCTGGCGCGGCGCTCATCGCCCTTCCTCCTCGGGCTTCCAGTAGCGATACCCGTTGGAGCGGAAGGGGAGCTTCAGCTCCGCGCAGATCTCCGCGAGCACGTCTGGCGTATAGAAGTAGTTGCGCACGCGGCTCAGCTTTGCTCCATCGGTGTCGATGCGCGTGATGGCCCGCACCGCCTCTCCGTCCGCATGCGCATACCAATGCACGGAGATCCATTCGCCGCGGTGCTGGCGCAACTCCACCCGCGGGCTCTGCGCCAGCGCGCCCTGGAAGAACTGGGGGTCCAGTCCGTCGAGCCGCACAGGATCGGCCATCCGCCGGGTACCGAACAGCATTCCCTGGAAGACTCCGCGGCGGGCCGCCTCGGGGCCGACTTCCGCGTGCACCCGCACCACCTCGATCTCGGCGGTCTCGAGGAGGAGCGCCGTGAGCCGATCCAGATCCGCCGCATTGAAGGCGGCGCAGAACTCGTCGAGAACCGGCGGTCGGGGCGGCGCCTCCTCGCGCTCCTCGGGATCGACGAGCTTGCCCCGGCCCCGGTGCAGCGCGGATTTGACGGTGCCGGTGCTGGTGGACAGCGCCTCGGCGATCTCCTCCAGCGTGAAGTTGAACGCCTCCTTCAACACCACGGCAGCCCGCTCTTGCGGAGAGAGCCGGGAGAGCAGCGTTCCTGCCGCCTCGCGAACGTCGCGCGGCTCGCTGAACGAGGCGCTTTCGGGCAGTGCCCCGGTGTGGGAACGCGCCGCGCGCGCCCGGTCGATCCAGAGGTTGGAGGCGACCCTGAAGAGCCATGCGCGCGGGTTGGGCGGCGGCTCGTTCATGCAGCCCAGCTTCGCAAAGGCGCGGAAGAGCGAGTCCTGCGCCAGGTCGTCGGCGTCCCAGGGACTGCGCGTGAGGTGCCTGCAGTACCTGTACAGCTCGGGCCTCAGTGGCTCGAAGAGATCGAGGAAGCGGTGCCATGACGCTTGCAAGTCGCGGCGGAGGGAATCGGTCCGTCCGGGTGCGTTGGTGGTCATGCCTGGGAAACGTAAGACGCTGCCGGAAGGATAGCGCGGCTGGCGCGGCCCGTCCGACTATCGCGCCGCGCCTGGCCACCAGCGCCACGTGCAGGTGTGGCCGCCGATGGTGTCGTTGGTTCGCTCCATCGCGGCGGGGAGTTGCTGGATGATGGTGCCGTCCGCCGCCAGCCTCAACTCGAGCGTGTCGCACGCCCCAAAGGCGACGGCGTAGTCGGTCGCTCCGCACGCGGTTCCATCGGGGGCCAGCATCTCGACCCGCTGCGTGCAGGCGACGCCGCGCCCTCCCAAGGGCAGCACGGCGTAGGCCTTTCCGCCGCGCGCGATCTGCAGCTTCACGTCGCGGCGCGAGGCCATCCAGGCCGGCGCCGGCTTGGGCTCCACGCTTCCGCTCTCCAGCACCACGAGCGCCTGCGCATGGGTGGTCCCGTCCATCCGGCGCACGAGCACCCCGCCGCCGATCAGCGCGGCCGTCTCGAACCAGGTCGAGGGGCCTGCGGAGAACCCGGCCAGGAGCACGAACTCGCCGGTGAGCGCGCCGCCGTTCCGGTCGAACCACTGCGCGGAGATGCCGTTGTGGCCGAAGCGCCGGGCGCCGTCGGTGATCACCAGCGCACGCCCGAGCACGTCCACCCCCAGGCCGAACACCGTCCCCGACGAGGCCAGTGGCGCGGGTCCCCAGCGCACCGCCGGCGAGGCCGCCCCACCCTGGTACATGAGGGCGGCATGGACCGCCGGATCCGACGGCCCCATCGCCAGATCGCCCGCGAAGAGGACACCGCCGTTGGGGTCGGCGGCAGCGGGCAGGTTGAGCTGTGCCGAGTGGTTGGCGAGGAAGCTCTGCCCGGCGGCGTTTCCCGCCGACTGGAAATTGGAGATCATCTGTCCGTATCGGACGGCCCACTCCGGACCGAGGTATGGCCTTCCGCTCACCACCGAGACGCCGGCCGGCTGCTGGAGCGGGAACCCGAACATCGACGTGGCGCCCTGGTTCAGGATCGTTCCCGACGCGCTCACCAGCGTCACGCCGTCGCCGTGGGCGCCGTTGACGACGAAGGCCAGCGTCCCGGACGCATCGCCCGCAGCCGCACCACAAGAAAACGGAAGCATCTGCGGCGGCTGCACGAACTGCAGCATCGATGTCGCGTCCGGCGGCGCGATTCCCGCGCAGCTCGAGGCGGGCGGCGCCGGGAGCGATCCGGCGCTGTCTGAACCCACGCCTTGCGATGCGGGCGCGGCCGCGTCCCTGCTTCCACATGCGATGGCGCCGACAAACACGCCAAGCGCCCACAGCCGATGCGGCATGGTTCCCCCTTGGCCGAGTTCCCCCACGGGGAGCGTGGGCATCTGCGCTCGCTGTCGCACGCTGCAACCGTCCGGCACCGGGTGGAGGGAGACCGGCCAGGCGGCAGCCAGTAAATGTCGATTCGTTTCGGCATGTGGCGAGCTGAATCGGCCGGGTGCGGGCCCGTCGAAATCGTATGGACATCTCCCGTGGCGCCTGGGCAGCCCTCGCTCTGTTGGCCGCAGTCCCGCTTGCCGCTCGTGCGGACGAAGAGCCGGCGCTCGACGCGAGAGCGGCCGGGTCTCCCGGTCAATCCGACTTCACGCGGCGCGGATGGTCTCCCCGATACGATCCGCGCTATCAGCCCGAGGCGCGCCAGGGACTCCTCGTCTCGTTCGGTCTGGGCGGCGGCTCGCTCTACCTCTCCAATCAGGGGCCGGCCCGGTTCGGCGCGGCCGATCTGGATCTCCGCCTCGGTTACGGGTTCTCCGATCGCTTCCAGATGTTCATGGACTTCAACGTGGACGCGGGGAGCACGTACCAGGGCGTGAGCGCGGGTACCTGGACCTGGACGGTGCGCGGGCAGACCCTGCTCGCGGGCGACCGCGCGGGCAACGGCCTCAACGTGAACTTCGGTGTGGGCTTCGGCGGGCTCACCGAAGACCCGGGCTCCGGCCGATCCGCGGGACCCACCGGGTTCGCGCTCGCCGGCGGACTATCCTACGACGCCCGCGTCACGCCGTGGTTCGCCGTCAGCCCCGAATTCTTCGTCACCTGGCACGAAGTTCCCAACCTCCCGGGAGTCGCCGACGACGTCTCCAGCATCTACGGCGTCCGCGTGAATCTGTTGTGGTACCTCCATTAGTTCCTCGCGTGGGTCTTTGGTCCCATTGTTCCCCTCCGGGCGGGCGGGCATGAGCGAGGCAGCTCGGAGGAACCGATGATGCGGGCAGACCTGCGCGGGTTGTTGGCGGCGATTTGGGCGGGCGCGGTGACGGCGTCAGGCGCCGCGCAGGCCGACTCTGCCTGCATTCCCGACGGGCAGCGATACTGCTCGGCCATTCCCATCGGCGACGGACGGATCCTCACCTGTCTACAGTCGCGCTGGAAGGATCTCTCCAGCTCGTGCCAGCAGGAGATCCAGAACATCCAGAACCGCTCGCGGGAGATCAACGCCGCCTGCGCCAACGACGTCTGGCAGTACTGCCGGGACGTCGCGCCCGGCGCGGGCCGCATCCGCGTCTGCCTCTGGTCGCGCTGGAACGACCTCTCCTCGACCTGCCGCGACAAGGCGGCGGAGGTGGCGGAGAAGACCGAGGCGCTCCAGCAACAGTGCGCCGCCGACATGGAACGCGTCTGCCCCGGCATGAAGCCCGGGGGCGGGCTGATCTACATGTGCCTCAAGGCGCAGGAGAGCAGGATCTCCAGCGGGTGCCGTTCGGCGCTGCGCTGAGCTTCACAACCCCAGCTCGCGCGCGACCTCGCCCTTGACCTTGACGAAGGCGGTCCAGTCCGCCTCCACCACCGCCGCATGGTCCTTGGCGAAGGCGACCGCGGCCTCGGCCGCCGCGCGCGGATCCCAGTCGGCATCGAGCAGGGCAGGCGCGTTGACGCGGCAATGGAGGCGCGCGAGCACCTCTCCGCACTGCCGCGAATAGGCGGAGAGCTGCTCGCTGCTGGCATCTGCGAACCGCGAACAGCTCAGCTTCTCTTCCGCCGGCTCGAGCTCGCGGACCAGGACGGGCACCTTGCCGAGGTGCGCACCGGCCGCGCGGGGCCAGGGATCGCCCTGCATCCTGCGCAGGGCAGCGGCCTGCACCCGCGCCCGCTGCGTGAGCGGCCCCTGGTGGGCGCGGGCGACGTCGATGGCACTCCGCTGGGCCTCCTTGAACTCGAGGATGGTCCGCTGATCTCCGCTGCCCAGCAGCGCCGCGAAGCGGAGCCTGCCCAGCGAACCGGTGCCCTTGAACCGGTAGGCGACGTCGAGCAGCTCCCAATCCTTGCCCAGCGGCTGGGCCTTGAGCTGCTTCAGCTCCTCGGCGTATTCCGCCAGCCCTGCCGCAACCCTGTCCGCCCAAGGCTTGGCCGCGTGCGCAAACTTCGGCGGATCCCCGTCTTCGCCGAATCGGCGGTGTCCCTTGCCGGGCGCCGCCTTGGCCACCAACTCGGCCTGCGTCCTGCGGCCCTTCTCGCGCAACAGCTCCTCCAGCCACCCGTCGGCCTTGTCCACGCCCCAGGCAGCGATGGGGAAGCGTCCGCCCAGGCGGCCCATGCACTCCGCCCACGTACCCGCGATCAGCCGGGCGGCGGCCATCCGCGCGCCGCGGTCCAGGCGCGGCAGCAACATCGCGCTCGTGCACAGGCGTCGCACGTCGAGATCGAGGGGCCCGCATGCCACCTCGTCGAAGTCGTTGACGTCGAAGCAGAGCCCGCCGCTGGCTCCGCGGTAGACGCCGAAGTTCTCCAGGTGCAAGTCGCCGACCACGAGCCCTTCGGGAGCGGAGCAAGGGGCGCCGGCCACGCGCCGCTGCAGCAGATCCGTCGCCATCAAGTGGAAGGTGCCGCGCAGGAACGGGAAAGGTCCCGCGGCCAGCGCTTCGATCCTTCGCCTGAGCGCCTCGGCCGTCAGCTCACGGCCGGGATCGGTCTCGTGGACGACCCGGTGCTCCTCGTCGCGGACTGGCTTGCAGGCGGCGACGATCTCGGCGACCGGATCCCTTGATCGGGCCATCGTTGCCTCGAGCACACCCTGACACACCGGGCGGAGGCGCGCCACTGGCGCTACCTCCAATCCGCGCGGCCGGGACGATGTCACTCCGCGCGGAGCGCGATGACCGGGTCTACCTTGACCGCCCGGCTGGCCGGCAACAGGCACGCCGCCACCGCCACCGCGGCGAGCAGCAGCGCGAGCAGCGCATAGGTCGACGGGTCGGTCGCGCTGATCCCGTAGAGGAATCGCGACATCAGGCGCGAGAGCGCGAACGCGCCCAGAAGGCCGACCGCGATCCCCACGGCCGCGAGGCGCGTTCCCTGTCCGAGGATCATCCGCAGCACCGCCGCGCGCTCTGCCCCGAGCGCCATGCGGATGCCGATCTCGCGCGTGCGCTGCTCCACCGAGTAGGACATCACGCCGTAGATCCCCACCGAGGCGAGCAGCAGCGCGACCACGGCGAAGATGCCGAGGAGGAGGAGCATCAGCCGGCGATCGCTCATCGAGTCCGAGACCACCTGCTCCATCGACTGCTGGCTGTAGACCGGTTGCAGCGGATCGATCTCCTGCACCGTGCGACGGACGGCTGCCGCCAGCGTCATCGGATCGCCTGCCGTCCGCACTGCCAGGATGGCCTGGACGGCGAACTGCGGGAAGAGCTTCCCCAGCCTGTCGTGCTCCACGTAGTACCCGCTGTCCACCGGACCCTTGCCGTCGAGCGAGTAGTTCTCCACGTGGCCCACGACGCCGACGATCTCCAGCGGCGCCATGAAGGGTTGGTTGCCCGCCATCCGGCGGCCCACCGGATCCGCGTTGCCGAACGCTCGCCGCGCCATGCGATCGTCGATGATGGCCACGTCGCGCCCGCGATCCGCCTCGGTGAAATAGCGGCCATGGATGAGGGGGATGCGAAGCGTTTCGAAGTAGCCCGCCGTCACCGGGTAGATGCTGGCATGGGCCCACTGGTTGCGGTCGGGCGGCTCGAGGCCCTCGAACGCATAGGAGGTGTCGGCCGTGCCCAGGATCGGCATTCCCGCGGCGACGGCGGCGGATTCCACCCCGGGGACGAGCGCGACGCGCCGGCGAAGCTCCTGGAGAAATTTGGTGATCGAGGCGCCGTCGCGGTATCGCGCGGCAGGGAGCGCGATCTGGGTGGTGAGGAGGTGCGCGGCGTCGAAGCCCGGGTCCACCCGCGTCAGCCGCGCGAAGCTGCGCAAGGTCAACCCGGCGCCGACCAGCAGCATCATGGAGAGCGCCACTTCCGCGACGATGAGCGCTCCGCGCAGGCGCGCATGCGCTCCGGCCGCCCGCACTTCTTTGAGCAGTGTGTGGATGTGCGGATTCGAAGCGCGCACCGCCGGGTAGATGCCGAATCCGACGCCGGTGACGAGCGCCACCCCCACGGTGAAGGCGAGCGCCAGCGCGTCCAGGCGCACGTCCTTGCCGCGCGGCAGGTTGGCGAGCAGCGGCGAGAGCGCCCCCAGCGCCAGCCAGGCGAGCAGCGTCCCCAAGAGCGCGCCGGCGAAGGAGAGCAGCACGCTCTCGGTGAGGAGCTGGCGGACGATGCGAAGACGTCCCGCCCCCAGCGCCACCCGCACCGCGATCTCCTGCTGCCGTGCGGCCGCCCGCGAGAGCAGGAGGTTGGCCACGTTGGCGGCGGCGATGAGCAGCACGAAGGCGACCGCGCCCCAAAGCACCAGGAGCGCCGGGCGCGAGCCCTCCACCTGGTCCTCGCTGAAGAGCCGCGCGCGCACGCCCTCGCCCTTCATGTCGGGCGCGGTCTCGGCGATCCGGCGCATGGCCTGGTTGAGGGCGTCGTTGGCCCGCTGCACCGAGACGCCGGGCGCCAGCCGTCCGAACACATAGATGCCGGGGTTGATGCCACGGTCCTGGTAGCGCTCGGCGAAGAGCCCTAGCGGAACCCAGACGTCACCGCCGCTGAGGAAGCGCAGGTCCCGGGGAAGCACGCCGAGCACGGTGTAGCTGTCGCCGCTGAGCTGGATGGAACTTCCCACCACCGCGGGGTCGCCGCCGAAGCGCCGTTGCCAGAGCCCATGGCTGAGCAGCACGGTCCGCGGCGCGCCGGGCTTGTCCTCTTCGGGCCCGTAGAGGCGGCCCAGCACCGGTTGAATCCCGAGTTGGGGAAGGAGCTCGGAGGTGGCCATGCGGCCCAGGACGCGCTCCGGCTCGCCCCCCGCGCCGGTGAGGTTGAAGCTGTCGCGCCGCTCGGCGGCGAAGTGGGTGAAGAGCGGCGCCACCTGCGCCTTCCAGTCCAGGTAGTTGAGCCACGCACAGGAGGAGTTGCTGAACGACGGCGCCGTCTGGTTGACGATCACCAGGCGGTCGGGATCGGGGAAAGGCACCGGCCGCAGGAGCGAGAAGCTGATCACGCTGAAGAGCACGGTGTTGGCGCCGATGCCGAGGGCGAGCGCCAGCACCGCAACGGCCGTGAAACCAGGAGCCTTTCGCAGGGAGCGCAGGCCGTACTTCAAGTCCTGGACGAAGCTCTCCATCCCACCCGCGGCGAAGGTCATCCGTGACCCTACGCGGCAGGGAAGCGAAACTTTCGCGGTCTTGAAGAACAGCTCCGTACTGCGTCAGCGAGAGCGCCTCGCCGTCATCGCTTGCCACCCAGGCCCTGCTCGATCTGCGGCAGCAGCATGTCCCGGACATACGACCATTCCGGCACGATCTTCAACGCCAGCCTCGCCTCCTCGCGCGCCAGGATCAGATCCGGCGGCGTCTGCCGCGTGTGCGCGAAGGCCAGCGACATGAGCGCCTCCGGCTTGCCCCAGTCGGGAAGGGGAGAGGCTGCGTCGAGGCCGCGCCGATCGGATTCCTTCAGCATCTGCTCGTACAGCTCGATGGCCCGGGTGACGTTTTCCGGCTTGCCGTCGGGCCGGTAGAGGATGAAGGCCGCCTTGGCCCAGAGCACGCGCGGATTCTGCGCGTCGAGGGCAGAGGCCCGGACAAAGAGCATCTGCGAGAGGGAAAACCGCTCCCGAACTTCGACGGTATCGGGGCCCGCGCCCGAGATGTGGATGGCAACGAGCCATCCGTTGACCAGGGCGGCGGCCGCGTAGCCGTCGGCGAAGTCTTCCTTGAGCCGCAACGACGAGTAGAAATCCGCCGCCGCGCTGGTCAGGTTCGCCGTCAGCTCGGCTGCCTTCATCTGCTGGTTGGCGCCGTTGATGGCCATGCGCCAGCTGGCGAATCCCTTCCAATACCGAGCCAGGTAGACGAGCTCGGCGGCATTTCCCCACTTGCCCAGCTGGTCGCGCAGGCGCCCCAGCTCGTTCAGGTCGCCGCGATAGTCCGCGGCCATCACCTGCGCCTTGATGTTCGCCAGCTCCTGGGCTGCCGGAGCTGCCGCCTCTTGCACGGCCTGCGGGCCGGCACAGCTCGCGGAGAACAGGACGAGAACGATTCCTCCCCGAACGATGAAGCGCCGCATGCGTCCTCCCGCGATCTCGACCCGAGGGTCCTGCAATCTCCTTCGCTCGATTCGAGCCGCGGGCGCACCGGGAATTCCACGGGCGGCCCTTGCAGGCCGTGAGCGCGGCGGGAACGTCGCCCGACGGCCTCAACGGACCAGCGCGCGCAGCATCTCCGAGGCCGATCGGCTGGCCAGGATCTCGGTGCCGTCCCTCAGGCGGATCAACAGCCGCCGGGAATCGTACGGCACGAGCTTCGCCACCGCGTCCAGGTTGACGACGTGGGATCGATGCACCTGGCGGAAGGCCTCGGGGTCGAGCCGCGCCAGCAGCTCTGCGAGGCTGGTGTTGATGAGATGCGTCTCGCCGCCGGCGTGGACCTCGGCATAGTCGCCGCTGGCCGAGATGTGCTGGATGGAGCGGACGTCGATGGGAACGATGCCGTCCCGCGTTCGCGCGAACAGGCGCCGCAGCGGACGGTCGAAGGCGGAGCGCGCGCGTTCGGAAGAGGGGACGGAGCTGCGCAGGCGCCGCCGCACGCGCTCGAGCATGGTGCGGAAGCGCGTCTGGCCGAAGGGCTTGAGCAGGTAGTCGAGCGCGCCGATCTCGAAAGCGGCCAAGGCGTATTGATCGTGGGCGGTGGTAAAGACCACGTCCGGCCTGTGCCGGATCCGGTCGATCACCTCCAGCCCCGACGCCTCGGGCAGATTGATGTCGAGGAAGAGCAGGTCGGGTTGCAGCGAGTCGATCAGCGCGATGGCCTCCCTGCCGTCGCCCGCCTCGCCGACCAGCGTGAGCCAGTCCACCTCGCCGGCGTACTCGCGCAGGCTGGCGCGCGCATGCGGCTCGTCTTCGACGATGATGGCGCGGACAGGCGGCTCTGCGCTCACGGGCTGGCCTCCCCCATCCGGCGCGCCGGGAGCTCCAGGTCGGCGCAGGTGCCGCCGGCTACCGCGCGCAGCGTCAGGCTCGCCTCCGCGCCGTAGAGCGCTGCCAGCCTCTCCTGCAGCAGCCGCAGTCCCATCCGCGAGCCCTCGAACCTCGCCTCGGCGCCGCCGTTGCCCTCGTCGGTCACCGCCACCCGCAGGCGGCCGCCGTCCTGCCGGACGTGGATGCCGAGGAGGCCGCCCGCCGCGCGCGGAGCGATGGCGTGGCGGATGGCGTTCTCCACCAGGATCTGCACCGCGAATGCCGGCACCAGGCATTCCAGCGCCGCGTCCGGAGCGTCCACGCTGACGTGCAGTCGATCCGCCAGGCGCATCCGCTCCAACGAAAGGTAGCTCTCCACGAAGGCGCACTCCTCGCGCAGGGGCACCTCNTCGATGCCGTCGCGGTGGATGCGGACTCCGTAGCGGAGGAGGTCGCCCAGGCGNTCCAGCGCGGTCTCGGCGGTTGCGGGGTCGCGGCGCATCAAGCCCACGATGGCGTGGAAGGCGTTGAGGATGAAGTGCGGGTTGAGCTGGCTGCGCAGCGCCTCCAGCGATGCGCGCGCGCGCAGCGCTTCCGCCCGGGCAGCGCGCTCGGCCTGGTCTTGCAGTCCCTCCGCGTTGCGCCGGGCATAGGCGATGCCCGCGAGCGTGCCGTAGATCAATAGATCGATCACGACGCGGAAGGGGATCACCCGGACATTGATCTGCGCCGCGCGCCCGTTGAAGGCGAACGAGTCGAGCGCGACCAGCGCCATCCACAGCACCGTGGAGAGCAGCACGGCCGCCGCCAGGAGTCCGGCGTGGGCGGCGAAGAAGCGCGTCTTCCGCGCGCCCGGCCCGGGGAGAAAATCGGGCAGCCGGAGGATGGCCAGACCGAGCAGCGCGTCGGGAAAAAGGTTGGCCGCCGCGTTGCGAATCGCCCCCCCGGCGGGGACGCCGTTGGCGATGAACGCCACCGAGTACGTCGCCACAAGGACCAGCCAGCCGACCGCATAGATGGCGCCGGACCGCTTCCGCATCGCGGCGATGCTATCCCCCTGCGGGCCTGCCCGTACACCTTCGCCGAGGATCACTGCTGGAACGAGTTGGCGTCGGGCGGCGGGCACTTCCGCGCTTCCTCGGTCTTCGACCCCTGTCCCGGTGGCGAGATCACCCACCAGCAGTCCCCCAGCGTCGAGCAGTAGCAGATGTCCATTCCGACGCGGAGTCGATCGCGGTTGAAACGCACCCAGAGGTCGTGCTGGGCGGCGTTGAAGCGGGGGACGAACGCCGGCAGGGTCTCGCCCGGCGAGAGCGCGCGCCCGCCGATCTGATCCTGCGAGTAGAAGTAATCCCCGTGGCCATAGAGCTCGAGCAGCATCGCGTTCCAGTTGGTGATCGGCTTGCCGTCGAGGCTGACCTTGACGTGGCGGATGAGCGCGGGCCCCACCCCCTTGTTGGCGATCCAGAGGCGGAGCTCGGGCTCGTTGCCGGAGTTGACCTCCAGGATGGGCCAGACCTGCGCGCGCACCTGCTGCCGTTGCACGTACGCGGTATAGGCGGAGACGGCGACCGCGAGAACGGCGACCATGGTGGCGACCGCCGCCTCGTAGCGCCCGCTTGAGGAACGCTCCATGTGAGCGGCGACGGTAGCATGGTGCCGTTCGGACCGGAGGTCCCCGATGGTCGCACTGTTTTTGGCCGTGACGCTCGCAGCGCCTTCCTGGCGCGTGCGCCTGGAGACTTCGCGCGGAGCCATCGTCGTCGAAGTCGATCCGTCGTGGGCTCCGCGCGCCGCGGCCCGCTTCCAAGAGCTGGTGCGCGGCCGGTACTACGACGACACGCGCTTCTTCCGCGTGGTGAAGGGGCGCTGGGCGCAGTTCGGCATCAACGGCGATCCTCGAGTCTCCGGCAAGTGGCGCGAGGCGACCTTCCCCGACGAGGAGGGGCCTGCCCGATCGAACCTGCGCGGAACGGTGGCCTTCGCCTTCGCGGTCCCGGGCGGGCGCAGCACACAGGTCTTCGTCAACCTCGCCGACAACCAGCGCCTGGACGCGCAGGGGTTCGCTCCTTTCGGCCGGGTCGTGGAAGGAATGGAGAACGTCGATGCGCTCTATTCCGGCTATGGCGAGGAGTCGGGCGGCGGCATCCGCGGAGGCAAGCAGCAGCCGGTCTTCGACGGGGGCAATGCCTGGCTCGATGCGCATTTCCCCCGGCTCGACCGGCTGCTCCGTGCGACCATCGTGCCGATTCGCAGATGAAGGTCGCTGCGCGGGGACAGGACTCGGCTCCGATTGACGCGGCGCCGCGATGGGCGTTGCTGCGTCCCCTGCCGCGCGACCGGGGGGATGCGATGGACCCAGCCCTGAATCCGCTCTACTTCGAGATCGATTGGGCCCAATTGGGCGAGGCGCTCGGAGCGCTGCTCTTCCTTTCCTTCGCGGTGGAGCGCGCACTGAGCGTGCTCTTCGAGAGCCGCCTCTACGATCGCATGCACGGGCTCGGCGCCAAGTCGCTGGTGGCGGTCGCTGTGTCCTTCGTCATCTGCTGGAGCGCGCACTTCGACGTCATCGGCATCGCCTTCCACCAGGAGCGCGTCACCATCTTCGGTTCGGCGGTGACCGCGCTGGTGGTGGCCGGCGGAAGCAAGGGCGTGATGGCGTTCATGCGGCAAGTGCTGAAAATCCCCAACTACAAGGACCAACTGGAAAGCCGTTCCACCACGCATCTCTCTCGCGACTTCCGGCGCGAGGCGGCGCCTTTGCCCAAGCCCGGCGGGCAGCCATGAGGGCGGCGCTCCTCGCGGGCGTCCTCTTCGCCGCAACCGCCGCGCGCGCCGACTACGTGCTGGTCACGCACGAAACCAGCATCTTCAAGCAGCCGCAGGCCGCCTCGCGGGTGCTCGCCGCGGCAGGACCCGGCGACCGGCTGGAGATGGTGACGCCCCGATCCGACTCCGGGTACTACCTGGTGCGATTCGGGGACGACGAGGACAGCGTCGGCTACATCTACCGCCGTTTCATCCGCGCCCGCCGCGGCGATCCCGGCTTCGTCTTTCGCCGGTCGGATCCATCCGGCACCGTGACGGGCTGGTTGCTCTACGACGCGGAGCACGAGAACCAGTCCGCCCACACGGCGCCTTCCAACCCCAGCGACTGGCGCGCGACTGCGTGGGAGGTCCATCCCATCACGGACATCGACGTGGGCGGGGAGCCGGTGGCGGCCCGATAGGAGACAACCGCGGCGGGGAGCCGTCCTTGATCCAGACCAAGGAGAAGGCGATGACCCCCCGATTTCCGCTGCTCGCCGTCGCCGCCGCCTGTGCGACGGCCGCCGCGTCCACCGTTCCCAAGAACCTGGAAGTGCCCTCGAATCAGCAGCTCGTGCTGCGTCTCGCCGCCCGTGGGACGCAGAACTACACCTGCCAACAGAAGGCGGAGGCCTTCGAATGGTCCTTCGCGGGTCCCGAGGCCGACCTGTTCGACGAGCGCGGAGAGCTTGCGGGCCGTCATGGCAGCGGACCCTCGTGGCAGCTCAACGACGGAAGCAAGGTCGTCGGCGCGGTGAAGGAGAAGGCGCAGGTCCAGGGCTCGATTCCCTGGCTGCTCCTGGAGGTGAAATCGCGGGAAGGCCAAGGCACGCTTTCCGGCGTCGCCTCGGTCCAGCGCCTCGATACCGCCGGCGGCGCGCCGCCCGCTTCCGGTTGCGACGCCGGCCATGCCGGCGAGACCGTCAAGGTCGCCTACACCGCCAACTACGTATTCTACGGTACTCCCGCGCCGCGCTGAAGGATTTTGCTAACTGCTCCGGCTGCCCCAGAGCAGGAAGAGGATCCAGGCGGCGACGGAGGCGGCGATCAGCAGCAGCCACGCCGAGACGAACTCGCCTTTCGAGGCGCGCTCCTCCGCGCTGACGCGGGAGGCAGCAAGCGAAGGCGGCGTGAGCGCGTCCGGGACGATCTGCGGCTTGGGGACGTCCGAGCCGCCAACCGCGTCGGAAGCAGCCGCGTCCAGCATTTTCCCCGCCGCGTCGAGAGCGCGGCGGTGGTTCTCCCACATGGGTGTGTTCTGGCCGTAGCCGGCCTGGACCTGCCTGCCAACCCGCCAAAGATCCCGCAGCAGCTCTCGAACGAGGTGCAGTTCTTTCGACTCGCGATCCGCGATCAAGGCGCTGCTCCCATCGGCCCCTCTACCGATTGCCTCGCACTTTCCAAGAGCAAAATGGGTGGGGTCAATAGGACATTCTTGCCTTGTGTTGACTGGACCGGGCGTACGGTTCGAGCCCGACGAGGATTTCCTTCTTTCCCTGAAAATTATGCCGCTCTTGCACGCTTGCCAAGGGGAACGAGGCCGGCGATTGAGCGTTCACAAAACGGGCGGGCCATTGAATGTGGCCGTCAGTTGAGCGAAGTTTCCCTTCCCTCCGCTGCGCACGCCCGGAGGCCCGGCATCCCTCCGAGGCCCTGGAACCCGGGCCACGCCCGGCCGAGGGCATGCCCGTGTCTCGACGCGCGGCCCCCAGGTGATCATTTCCCCGGGCATGGCAAATCCACTCGACAGGGAGATCGATCGCGTGCTGCGCAAGGGGCGGGAGCCGGATTCCTGGAAGAGGCCCGGCGCGAGACGCGAGGAACTGCTCGATCAGCGGGGCGTCAACACGCGCGGCCCGGTGGGCGAGTCCGGCAAGCCGCCCGGCGGCACCGGCATGAATCGGCCCGGCCATCCGCGATGATTGATTGCGGCCTCAGGCGTTCTTCTGGGCCCACTTGGCCAGCACCGCTTCCTGCTCCTTCTTGGGAAGCTTGAGATGGTCCGCACAGAGGAACTTGAAGCGCGGGCCCTTCGAGCGGTTCTTGCAACCGGGATAGCGGCAACTCATGTCGAGCTTGCGTCCGCGAGGCGCGCCTGCGCGGCCATTCCGCCCGGCTGCGGGCAGGGCAGCCGAGATGCGATCGGCGAAGATCTGGGCAAAACGGGCTGCGAGGAGGTCAAACGGATGTGAGGAGGGTCGGGCCATATGCCCTCAACTACGCCGCGGCGGTCCATTTCGCAAGTAAAGGTTCAATCGCCTCTCCTTTGCGGAATGGCTGCCCGCTGCGTCTGGCGCGTTCCTGCGACAAATCGCAACAAATGGGGTCCGGCCCGGGTGGGACAGCCGTGCGGCTGATGGCGGTCGGCCGGACCCCCGTCTAATATGCCGCCCTGGATGTATGGGGAGGGACGCCCTGGAGGCAATTCGCCCGACGCCACTGCGGCGGCAGGCGGGCCGCGCCCACCTGTCCTCCTCTCCATGGGAGACTGGTTCGGGACGCTCGCCGCGGTCCGCGAGCTGGGACGACGTGGCGTCGAGGTGCGCGTCGCCACCGACCGCCTCTTCGATCGGTCCGCCTGGTCGCGATACGCCCGCCGGGTTCGAGCGCCGGGAATCCGGGACGTCAATGAATATCTGGGCTGGCTGAAGCAGGCGGGCGCCCGGAATCCGGGCGCCGTGCTCTGCGCCACCAGCGACGATCTTTCCTTTCTCTACGCCGCCCACGCGCGCGAGCTCGGAGAGCACTTCCGGCTGGCGACTCCCGGGCTGGAGGTCATCCGCGAGCTCCTCGACAAGGAGCGGCTCTACAAGAACGCGCAGCAGGCGGGAATCTCCGTCCCCACCACCCTCTTTCCTTCCGATGCCGCCGAGGCCGCGAGCCTGGGCTCCGGGGCGCACTTTCCGCTCCTCTTCAAGCAGCGCACCCTGGTGCTCTCGCGCACGCTGCACAAGGGAACGCCGGTGCTGTCCGAGGCAGATCTGCGCGAGGCCTGGGGCCGGTTTCGCTGCGGCAACCAGTTTCCTGCCGAGGTGCTCTCCCGCTGGCCCGACGCGGACCGCCCGGTGTTGCAGGAATACCTGCCGCTCAGCGCACAGCGCATCTACTGTATCGAAGGATTCATCGCACCCGGCGGGGAGCGCTGGGCGACCCGGGCCGTGCTCAAGGTGCTCTCGCATCCCCGCTATCTGGGCATCGGGCTCCTCTTCGAGCATGCCGACGTCCTGCCCGACCTGGAAGCGCGCCTGGTCCGCCTCTGCCGTTCGCTGGGATATGCCGGCGTGTTCCAGTGCGAGTTCATCGAGCACGAAGGCGAACACCTGCTCATCGACTTCAATCCGCGCTTCTACAACTACATGGCATTCGATCACGCCCGCGGGCTGCCCCAGGCCTGGTTCGCATATCTTCATGCCATCGGCGCCCACGAGGAGCTGGCAGCGGAGCTCGATCGCGCCCGGGTGGCGCGGCCGGATGCGGCGACCCTGGCCTACTGCTACCGCCTGGGAACCTGGACGCAGCTGACCATCGAGCGCCTCGCGCGATCGGTCCCCCCCAGCGAGGTCGAGCGCTGGAGACGGTGGCGAAAGGGCGCCCTCCGCCTGATCGATCCCGCCTGGGAAGAAGGCGATCCCGGCCCTGGGATCGCCGATGCCATCGCGCAGCTCTGGATGGCGCTCCGCCACCCCCGAAGTTTTTTCCGCCGCAACTCCCGCCGGTTGTCCTGAGAGAGGTTCGTAGGACCTGAGCCGGAGGGACTCGCGGCTTGCCTCGGGGTGGGAAGTCCCGTACAAACGTACTGGAAAGGTGCACCCGGGGGGGACGCCGTGCAGATTCTCCGTTCGAAGAAAGTCGCAGGGGCCGCATTTGCCGCGGTGGTGTTCGTCTGTGCTGGCGCAGCACTCGCCAAAGGACCCCACTCACCGCCGCCGCACCGTACCGCGCCGGAGCCGCTGACGCTCGCCGGCATCGCCACGGGCGCGGCAGTGCTCTGCGGGTTCCGTTGGGCGAAGCGCAAGTAGGGACCGCTGCCGGGCAGCCGCGGCTCCGCGTCTCTGTCGCCCTGCTCGGCGTCGGCGCGGTGCAAACGCTGCTCGCCGTTCGTTCGCAGTTCGCAACCGACGACTTCTGGTTCGCCGTCGCCCTCTGCTGGCTTCTGGCCGCGGTGGCGGCCGGACCCGACCAGGGGGAGCGCGGTGCTCGCGGGTGGAGAGTGGCCGGCGCCATCCTCGCGGCCGCGGCCTGCCTGGAGCTCGTGCCGCAGTACTACCACCCCCTGCACCGGTTCGCGCCCTTCCTCGCGGGCGCCGGCATCGCCCTCTTTCGCGGCCCGCGCGCCGCGGTACGCTGCAGCCGCTGGCTGGCGATCCTGATCTTGCCGCTGGCCATTCCGCCTCCACTGGCCGTCCGCGAGCTGCTCGACCCTTCGCTCCTGACGGCTGCTGCCGCTCGCGCCTGGCTCGGGGCTGCGGGCGTGCCGGCGTGGCGCGAGGGGGTGAACCTGCACCTGCCCTCCTCCGTGCTCGAAGTCGAAAGCGGCTGCTCCGGCCTCGGGCAGATGGCCGAGTTGCTGGTCCTGGCGGGGGTGGCCACCGCCATCCTCCGGACCACGGCGTCGCAGAAGCTCTGGCTCCTGGTCACGGCGTTGGCGGTGGGATTCGCGGGCAACGCGGCCCGCATCGCCACGCTCGCCTGGCTCGCCGACCGCGGCGCCCTCGAGCAGTTCGAGAGGTGGCACCAGGGCGCCGTCGCGCCGCTCTGGAGCGTCGCCGCGGCGGCAGTGGCTCTGGTCTTCTGGATGCCCGTCCTGCTGTCATCGCCACGGCGGACGTGACCGCCGCTTCCGGATTTGAACAATGGTTCTCGTTTTCTGTCCCATCCGGCGCGGACAGGTGTTATCTGGGCAGGAGGCATCCCCGATGACAGACGCCCCGTCGAACAGAGAAATGGCCCTGGTGTGGGCATTGCTCGTGGCGGCTTCGGCGTCGATCTGGCTGCTGCCGCTGCTCACCCGCTGAAATTGCTTACTCGGGCCGCACCTCGTCCCCAACCCGGATCTCCCCGTCCTCGAGAATATCGGCGCGCAAGCCGCCCCGGTGGGTCATCGGCACCACGATGGACTCGTCGAGCAGGCCCTCGAGGTACTTGCAAGGCTCGCACAGGCGCGTCCCCAGGCAGAGCACGCCGCCCACGCGGAAGCGGCGTCCCACCAGGGCGTTCAGCGCCACCCCGCGCGTGGTCAGGTTCCGGCGCGCTTCGCCGGGGCGGAGATCGAGGTCGGAATCGGAGCGCAGCGCGTCCAGCACCTCGGCCTCGATCAGGGTCAGGGCGCGGCCGGTGCCCGGATCGCCCGAGAACCGGCCCAGCCCTCTGGCATACCGGTCGCCTTCCAGGCCCACACCGGCGAGGACCCGGACCGATTCCACCGCCCGCATCGGCTCGCCCGCCCGATCCGCGACGTGGATGTGCTCGATCCGCCCGCCGGCTCCCGGTTCCGCCATCGATTCCCCCTCCCGGCCGGAGACTACCGCACCCTGCTAGAGTGTGCGGCCCATGACGCCCTTCGTCGCCGCACTGATCCTCGCCGCCGCTGCCCAGGAAAAACATCCCCTTCAAGAGCTGCCCTACACGCCCAGCCTCGACGTCAAAGCGATGGACAAGTCGGCCGATCCCTGCGCCGACTTCTACCAGTACTCTTGCGGTGGCTGGCTGCGGCAGAACCCCATCCCGCCCGACCAGGCGAGCTGGAGCGTCTACGGCAAGCTCACCGACGAGAACCAGCAGCTGCTCTGGGGCATCCTCGAGACCGCGGCTCGCGGCGGCGGGGAGCGCACGCCGGTGCAGCAGAAGATCGGCGACTTCTTCGCCTCCTGCATGGACGAGCCCGCGCTGGAACGGCTCGGGGCCGGGCCCCTGCTCTCCCAACTGGTGAGGGTCGACGCCCTGCACAACACGGGGGAGCTGGCGACGATGCTCCCGCTCGCGCATCTGTCGACCGCCGGCAAGGAGGTCGTGTTCGGGTTCGGCAGCGATCAGGACTTCGGCGACGCCACCCAGGTCATCGCCTTCCTCGACGCGGGCGGCCTGGGGCTGCCCGACCGGGACTACTACCTGAAGGAGGACGACAGGTCGAAGGAGATCCGCGCGAAGTACCAGCAGTACGTCGAGCAGATGCTGCGGTTCTCGCGCGATCGCGATCCGATCGGCGGCGCGAAGACGGTGCTGAAGATGGAGACGGAGCTGGCCAGGGCGTCGCTCACGCGCGTGGAGCGGCGCGACCCCTACAAGCTGTACCACAAGCTTTCCCGCGCCGAGCTGCAGGCCCTGACGCCCTCGTTGAGCTGGGACCGCTACCTGGCCGCGGTGAAGCTGACAGGCGTGGACAGCGTCAACGTGACGGAGCCCGGCTTCTTCAAGTCGCTGGAGGGGCTGCTCCACTCCGAGAGCCTCGCGCACTGGAAGACCTATCTGCACTTCCACCTCGCCAACGCCCGCGCCCCGTTCCTCTCCAGCGCCTTCGTCAAGGCGCACTTCGACTTCCATTCCAAGGTGCTGCGCGGGGTGGCCGAGATGCCGCCGCGCTGGAAGCGCTGCGTGCGCAACGTCGACCGTATGTTGGGCGAGGCGCTGGGCGAGGAGTTCGTGCGCAGGACCTTCGCGCCGAAGACCAAGGAGGACACGCAGAAGATGACCCGCCTGATCGAGGAGGCGATGCAGCAGGAGATCCAGCGCCTCGACTGGATGGGCCCGCAGACCAAACAGGCGGCGATCGCCAAGCTGGCCGCGATCCGCAACAAGATCGGCTATCCCGACAAGTGGCGCGACTACTCGCCGGTCGTGGTCAAGCGCGACGACTACTTCGGCAACGTGGAGCGCGCCACCGTCTTCGAGTCGCGGCGGCAGCTGGGCAAGATCGGCAAGCCCTTGGACAGGACCGAGTGGGGGATGACGCCGCCCACCGTCAATGCCTACTACAACCCGCAGATGAACGACGTGAACTTCCCCGCGGGCGTGCTCCAGCCGCCGCTCTACGATCCGCGCCTGGACGACGCGCCCAACTACGGCAACACCGGCTCCACCATCGGCCACGAGCTGACCCACGGCTTCGACGACGAAGGCCGCCAGTTCGACGCCGAGGGAAACCTCAAGGACTGGTGGAGCAAGGACGACGCGAAGAACTTCGAGGAGCGCATCCAGTGCGTGCGCGACCAGTTCGCGCAGTACCTGATCGTCGACGACATCAAGATCAATTCGAAGCTGACCTCGGGAGAGGACGTCGCCGACCTGGGCGGCACGCTGCTGGCCTACATCGCCTGGAAGAAGGACGTGGGCGACCGCCAGCTGAAGGCGCAAGACGGCTTCACCCCGGACCAGCGCTTCTTCATCGGCTTCGCGCAGTGGGCCTGCGAGAACCAGCGCCCGGAAAACCTGCGCGTCAGCGCGGTCACCAACCCGCACTCGCCGGGCAAGTACCGCATCAACGGCATCGTGGCCAACCTGCCCGAGTTCGGCCGCGCCTTCTCCTGCAAGGCGGGGGCGCCGATGGCGCGGGAAAAGCCCTGCAAGGTGTGGTGAACCATGAAACCGCTGCAAGAGCTCCTCGATCGGAACCGCGCCTGGGCGGCGGACGTCCGCCAGCGGGACCCGGACTACTTCCAGCGGCTCGCGCAGCAGCAGGCGCCGTCATATCTCTGGATCGGCTGCTCCGACAGCCGCGTGCCCGCCAACGTGATCGTCGATCTGCCGCCGGGCGAGGTGTTCGTGCACCGCAACGTCGCCAACGTGGTGGTGCACACCGATCTGAACTGCCTCTCCGTGCTGCAGTTCGCGGTGGACATCCTCAAGGTGCGGCACGTG
>C688J18823_10000118_pt1 | contig 41107 bp, 26 predicted proteins | sample HopSoiMetagenom1_FD_18823 | JGI IMG/M metagenome (IMG submission 18823)
TCTGGCGCAGATCGCGTCGGATACCCTCGGAATCATCGACATCGCGCCACTCTCATGGCAGCACGACTTGCCGGGGCTCGGCACTACCGGGTCAATGATCGTTCGCGACATGGGTCCGGCCGACAACGCCAGACTGATTGCGCGGTATGCCGATCGCGTTCCAATGATGTTGCTGCGTCGGGCGAAGGAGGGACCGCCCGAGCTGTTGCCCTACGATGTCGGCATCAAACTGCTATGGCCGAACGGCTAGCGAACGCTCAGGGGAAAAGATTGTAGCGCAGGATGTGAAAGAACGCCGCCATCCCATCGCGCCAGGTGATCTTTTTTCCTTCCAGATACGTTCTGCCGGAATACGTCACCGGGACTTCGAATATTCTCGCGTTGGCGTGCGAGAGACGCGCGGTGATCTCCGGCTCGAAGCCGAAGCGCTTGGATTTCAGGGTGAGGGACCGGGCAAGATCACCGCGAACGGCTTTGTAACAGCACTCCATATCGGTCATGTTCAGGTTGCTGAACATGTTGCTCAAGGTCGTGAGCAGCCCGTTGCCTACTGAGTGCCAGTAGTAAAGAACGCGGTGCGCACCGCCGAGGAAGCGAGAGCCGAACACTGCATCGGCGCGGCCGGAGATGAGCGGCTCGAAAAGTGTCGGCCAGTCGGCCGGACTGTACTCGAGGTCGGCGTCCTGTACGATGACGATATCGCCGTGACTCGCCCTGATAGCCGCTGCCACCGCCGCGCCCTTGCCCTGGTTCTGCTGCTGGTAGATCGCCTGCTGGATCTTGCCGTCACGCAGCAGCCGCGCCAGCACGTCGCGCGTTCCGTCCGTCGACGCGTCATCGACGCAGATGATCTCCTTGGCGTACGGAGTCGCGCCGACTCGCTCGACTATCTCGGCGACCGTGTCCACTTCGTTGAAGACGGGGATCAGGACGGAAACCAGCATCTCCGTCTTTCTGAGCGGTGTTATTGGAGTGAGCAAAGCTCGCGCGGTTGGACTCGTAAGAGAAAATCGGGACTGTCGATCGCGGACCGAACCCGCGAGGCACGATCTCCATTAAGACAGATTTCACCGTCACCTGGCAACGGGCTTGTTTTGTGGGCAACCGCTATGACTGCAGCGACACCGGAAACACTGCGTCCGCGCGCTAGATTAAGCGTCGTCTGAACCGGCGCTCAACTCGCGCCGCCACCCTGGAGACCCGTCATGCGTCGATCGATCCTGCTCTTCTCGTTGTTTGCTGCGCCGTCACTCGCGGCGCAGACATACGAGGTCACCCATACCTACACCGTGGGCGGCGAAGGCGGGTGGGATTACCTGATTCCGGATGCGCCGAATCACCGGCTCTTTGTCGCCAGACAGAACCGCGTGAGTGTGATCGACATGAACGACGGCCATCTCATCGCCGATATACCGGGCATCAACGGCGCGCATGGCACCGCGCTCGTATCGGATATCGAACGTGGATTCGCGACTTCGGGCAACGACAGCTCGATAATGATGTTCGATGCAAAGAGCTACAAAACGCTGCTGAAGATCCGCGCGGGGGAGGATGCGGACGCAATCGTCTACGACCCCGCATCGAAGCACGTCTTCTCCCTCAACGGCGACGCCAATACATCGACGGTGGTCGATCCACGCCGCGGAACCGTGATCGCCAACATCGCGCTCGGAGGAAAACCGGAGTACGGGCAGTCGTCGCGCGACGGCAAGCTGTATGTGAATCTCGTCGACATGAGCCAGGTGGTGGAGATCGACACCAAGACGAACTCGGTCTCCCGTCGCTGGTCTACCGGTCCCTGCAAGAATCCTGTTTCGATGGCGATCGACATCACACACCAAAGGCTCTTCAGTGGATGCAGGAGCGGAGTGATGGCGATATCGGATTACGCCAAAGGCGCCGTGGTGGCAACAGTCCCGATTGGCCAGGGCGTGGATGGCGCGGGTTGGGATCCAGTTCGTCGCGACGCTTTTGCGTCGAACGCCGACGGCACGCTGACCATCATTCATCAGGATTCGCCCAACAAGTATCACGTCGTGGAAAACGTTCAAACCGGCGAACGTGCGCGCAACATGGGCATCGATCCGAAAACTCATCGCATTTACCTGGCGACCGCGAAGTTCGGTGAGATTCCGGCCGAATCCACCGCCACCAATCCGCGCAGAAGACCACCGATGATTCCGGGCTCATTCTCCATTATCGTGGTCGAGCCCGTTAGTTCACACTAATCCGGACTCGCGTGCTCTTGATCGAGATGGGCTGCGGGTAGATCGAGGGTGAAGATGCTGCCTCCCCCGGGGCGCGGAGAGTAGCGAACGCTGCCGCCTTGCGCCTCGGCGAGCTGCCGTGCGATCGACAAGCCGAGCCCTGCGGCGCCCGCGTCCGCTCGGGAGCCGGTCGGACGATAGAACGCCTCGAAAATCCGATTCTGCTCCGAGGACGGCACTCCCGGTCCGCGATCGGCAACCTGGAATGACAACGAGCCGTTCATCTGAGTGACGCTGATCGTCACCACTCCCTCGCGGGAACACCGAAGGGCGTTGTCGACGAGGTTGGTCATTACCCTCAGCGCCTGGACGAAATCGAAGGTTCCGACCAGGGCCGGCTGCGAGTAGTCGATGATGGTCTCGATGCGTTTCGCGTCCGAAACCCCGGAAAACTGACGGAGCGTCGCACCAAGCAAATCCTCGGCGGTATTTACTTCGGTATTCATGGTGAACGCGCCGCCCTTGAGACGCGAAAGATCGAGCACGTCCGCCACCATCTTTCCGAGGCGGTCGGCCTGACCAACGATGATTTCAGCGCGCGCGGTCGCACCGGATCCGTCAGCGGCGATGTCCTGCGCCAGTGCACGGATCGCGGTCAACGGAGTGCGGAGGTCGTGTGATACCGAGGCCATCAGAATGTCCTTGAGACGGCTGGCCTCGCGCAGCGCCTCGGCGTGCCGCACCTCCTCTGATAACGTCTCGACTTCCGCTGCGTGCTTGCGAGCTCGGTGGGCCTCCGCTCTCGCTCTCGCCAGAAGAGTATTCGCAACGAGCGCCGTCGACAGGAACGCAACGAGCGCGAGTAAATCACTCGGCTCGCCGACCGTCAGAGTGTCAAACGGCGGCTGAAAGAAGTAATTGATCGCAAGAAATCCGAGGAACGCGACCAAAATGCCCAGCCACTGCTCACCACTCGCGGCAGCGCCCAGCACAATGAGGATATAGACGAATGAAGCGTGAGCCTGCTCGATATTCGGTCTCGCGCTCCGCATGACAAGGGAGGAGACGATGAGGATCCCCACCCAGAGAGACCACTCGACGTACCTGATTGTCCTCGCAGTCACAGCCTCAGGATATCACGGCGCCATTATGAAGCGATAGCCGACGCCGGGCTCGGTGATGATAAGGCGCGGATCAGCGGGATTTCGTTCGATCTTGCGGCGCACGTTGGTAACGTGCACGCGAAGATACAGGCGCGCATCTCCGAAGGCGCGCTTCCAAACAGCCGTGAACAGCTGCTGGTGGGTAAAGACACGCCCGGGGTCCGAGACCAACACCGTCAGCAACTCCCATTCGATCGGGGTCAGCCGCACCGGGTTGCCGTCACGCGACGCCTGCCGCCGATGGACGTCGATCGACAAGCCGTCAGCGACAATGGTTTCATGCTCGGCGGGGGGAACTCGGGAGCGCCGCACCTGGGCTGCGACGCGCGCGGCAAGCTCCTGGGTCGAGAACGGTTTGGTGATGTAATCGTCCGCACCCGCGTTGAGCAGAGCGACGGTGTCCGACTCGCCGTGCCGAGCGGTGAGCACGATGATCGGCGCGACCGTCATCGACCTGATCCGCTCGCACACCGCCAGCCCATCGAGATCGGGCAGGCCGAGGTCGAGGATGATGAGGTCCGGATGGGATGCGTCGACGGCGTCGACGCCCGCCTTGCCAGTGGAGGCTTCGATGATGGCGGGATGATGATCGCGCAGTGCGGCGCCCACGGCCCGCCTGATGTCGACCTCGTCTTCGATGACGAGCAAGCGGTAATGCGCAGCGGCGGTTCCCGTCATTACCACTCGGTTGGATTGTTCAGCCAGCATTCCATCTCTGTCCGAAGGCGATTGGTGAACTCTAGAAAGGCGGTTGGGCAATCAGCAATTACACAGCGGAAAAGCGCAACCGTTAAGCGAAACCTAGAGTTGGCGGATGAAGACCCGCATTAAGAAAGTGCTAAGATCCCCGTAAGGTCTACGCGGCGATGTGCAAAGACGCTACACTGGTCTGCGAGGGGAGGGTTGGTCCGAGCTCCTACGAGTGCCGTGTTTCATCAACGACGGGATTCCACTCTTTACCATAGCACCGTGAAGCGGTTGGGAAGTTTGATACTCACGGTGCTCGTAGGACTCGGATTCAACACCCCAGGGCGCCACGTATTTGTAGAGTGAGGCTTTCCTCCATAGCGCCCGTTCCGCCGGCGCGAGCTTTGGGACAGGTGTAAGGAACAAATGGCCTTTCCAGTGGTAGTGAGGGCATGAGTCAGCGTTCGGGCGCAATCGCCGCCAAACCTGTTGAGTCCGCACTACGCGAAACCGCAATGCCCAAACTGGAAGAGGATGTGCGCGACGCGTTCGGTCGCGCTAATGATGGCTCTGGAACCCCGGACGAGCTTTTAGCGGCCGTCCGTATGCTCGTGCGCGACCTCAAGGGTGCGGGGCAGCCGCCTGAGATTGTACTCATCACCATCAAGCAACTTTGCGGATTGCCGTTGGCGATCGTCGCAGCGGATACCGACGCCAGCGCCGACGCTTCTCAGACCAAGCAGATTTCCGACATGATGGTGAGAGCCGCGATCGACGAGTACTACATGCGAAGGCGCGCTCCCACTTCGCCGGACTCGCGCGGGACGGGAACGGGAGATCTCACCCCGCCACGCTAGCCGCACATCCGTCGCGGCAGCGCGCAGCCGAAGTTCCAGACAAATCCTGTATAGAGTGCCCGTGCCTGGGGCCCGCGCAGCGGAATTATTCCTCCCCCGTCGAGCGCCAGCCACTCGCGGAGCAGGAACGTGGGGCCAACCAATAGCGCGGCCGTTGCCAGGCTGCCCGCCGGACCTGTTGTGCGTTTGAAGCCGAACACTTCGACGGTCGCGCCCAACGGCCCATCGAGCGGGAATCCGAAGGAGGCGGTCCAAACTCCGGCGGTCCTCGGCACCACAGTCCCGTCCCCTGAGCGACGCGTCGCTCCCAGATTCAGGTCCATTGCCACCTGACCAATCTGGTGACTGGAGATAAGTAGCAGCGAAAAATCAGTCGTTCCAGTGCCGCCCCTGAGTGAGGCCGTAGGAAATTTCACGGCGGGCATCAATGCGAACGCGCCGAGTATCGGGTTGCTGTCCAGGATCCGGTATTTGAGTCCGACGGTGAGATCGCCAGCAGCAAAGGATCCACCGGACAGCGCCTGATCTGATATCAGATTGACGAGAAGATTGAGCTGTGCTCGCCGCGCCAATCCGATCTTGAGATTCGTCGGGGCGACGAAGAGCCGATGTCCACTCGGAAGCTTGTCCCACTCGCCCCCTTCTTCCAGCTCGATCCATCCTCGCGCGACAGTTCCGGCGTGAGTGGCAACTGTTGGACGCTCAGGTTGCACCGCGTGTGGATCCCGTGCTGTCGAATCGGGAGACGCTTGGGCCACGAGCGCGCTTTCGCCGGCGACAGCGGTGAGCGCGAACACGACTGTCAGGCACGTCCGCAGCGTCATGGGGTAAATCATAATACCGATCGTAGACCGTGACTCACTGGAAACCCGCCAGCTCCGGCGACAAGTTTCGAGTCCCGTTCTCTGCGGTGCAACCGCGCCGGCGTTTCCCTTCCGATAATAAGATGAAAGCAACCTATCGTCACCGACTCTATCGTCACGGACTAATGATCCCTTCAGTTTCTGCGGCCGCGCTCGCTGGGGCATGCGCTCCTGCGGTGAGTACTTCCTCGACGCCCGCGCCCGTTGCAGCGGCTGAAGGGAGCAATCCCCTTTTCGTGGAGAGCACACTTCCGTATCACGCTCCGCGATTCGACCTGATTAGAAACGAGGACTATCAGCCTGCCCTCGAAGAAGGGATGCGGCAGGATCTCGCGGAGATGGATGCGATAGCCAAGCAGATGTCGGCGCCGACTTTCGAGAACACCATCGTGGCGATGGAAAAGTCTGGGGCACTCCTCACGCGCGCTGCCAAGGCATTCTTCGGCGTCGTAGGTGCGAACACCAACGACACGCTGCAGAAAGTCCAGGAGATCGTCGCGCCAAAGCTCGCTGCGACCAACGATGCGATCTATCTCAACGATCAGCTCTATCAGCGTGTGAAGAACGTCTACGATCGCCGCAACGACGGCAATCTGACGCCGGAGCAGAAGGCGCTCGTCGAGCGCTACAACCGCGATTTCGTGCGCGCGGGCGCGCAGCTGTCTGAAGCCGACAAAGCGCGGATCCGCATCGTCAATCAGGAGCTGTCCAAACTCTCCACCGATTTCTCGAACAAGCTGCTCGCCGGGACGAAGGCCGGAGCGTTGGTCGTCGACAACGTCGCGCAGCTCGCCGGACTGAGTGATGACGAGATCAAGACTGCAGCTGAAGCGGCGAAGCAGCGGGGGCTCGCTGGAAAGTGGGTGCTTCCGCTTCGCAACACGACACAGCAGCCCGCGCAGGCCGAGCTGACCAATCGCGCTACCCGTCAAAAGCTGTTCGAGCTGTCGACGATGAGAACGTCACGCGGCGACAGCAACGACACGAAGGCGATCATTCGGAGGATGGCGGAGCTGCGGGCGGAGAAGGCGCAGCTGCTCGGCTATCCGACGTGGGCTGCCTACGCACTGGCGACGCAGGGCGCGAAGACTCCAGACAATGCCATCAAGCTGTTGACCGACCTGGCGGCGCCGGCGACGGCGCGGGCGCGCTCGGAAGCGTCTGAGATGCAGAAGCTTATCGACGCGCAGGGGGGAGGATTCAAGCTCCAGCCCTGGGACTGGCAGTACTATGCCGAGCAGGTGAGGAAAGCGAAGTACGATCTCGACGAGTCGCAGATCATGCCGTACTTCGAGCTGAACAACGTCCTGCAGAACGGCGTTTTCTTCGCTGCCAATAAACTGTATGGCCTGACCTTCAAGGAGCGCCACGACATTCCGGTCTACCACCCGGATGTGAGGGTGTTCGAGGTGTTCGACGCGAATGGTCAGCCGCTGGCGCTCTTTTATGCGGACTATTTCAAGCGCGACAACAAGAGCGGGGGCGCATGGATGGATCAGTTCGTCGACCAGTCGCACCTTATCGGCACCAAGCCGGTGGTGTTCAATGTCGCGAATTTCACCAAGCCCGCAGCGGGTCAGCCCGCGCTGCTCACCTACGATGATGTGTCGACGATGTTCCACGAGTTCGGCCACGCCCTGCACGGGATGTTCTCCAACGTGGAGTACCCGACGCTCTCGGGTACCAACGTCCCGCGCGATTTCGTGGAATTTCCGTCGCAGTTCAACGAGCACTGGGCGCTCGAGCCATCGGTGTTTGCGAACTACGCCAAGCATTATCAGACGGGCGCGCCGATGCCGGCCGCGTTGGTCAACAAGATCAAGAATTCGCGCACGTTCAATCAGGGTTTCGAAACCACTGAGCTGCTCGAGGCATCGCTGCTCGATTTCGCCTGGCACACGTTGCCGGCAGGCTCGATTCCATCAGACGTCGATGCGTTCCAGAGCGCTTCGCTCAAGCGCTTTAACGTCGCGCTGCCTGAAGTTCCGCCGCGCTACCTGAGCACATACTTCTCGCACATCTGGGACGGCGGCTACTCGGCGGGCTACTACGCCTACACCTGGAGCGAAGTGCTCGACGACGATGCCTATGCGTGGTTCCGCGAGCACGGCGGACTGACCCGCGAAAACGGGCAGCGATTCCGCGACCTGGTTCTGTCGCGCGGTTCCACATCCGAGGCGGCAGATCTTTACCGTAACTTCCGCGGACGCGATCCGAGCGTCGAGGCGCTGCTCGAGGAGAGGGGGTTGAAGGGGGAGGGGACGGAGAAGTAACTAGCTCCGCAGTCCTGGTCTCTGGCATCTCGAGGCTCGCACCCGTTCAGTTGCATTAGATGCTCTGAGCTTCTCGATGCCAGAAGCTCATCCCGGTCCGCCGAGTCAGAGGCTCGTGTGTCCTGAACATGACACTTCTGCAGTAACAAATGTCTGGTCGCGCACGATATCCTCCTTGACAAAAACTTTACCAGACAGCATTTAAGGGTCGCGTTTCGATTGCGGGCTAAACCACCCTCGCCGATTCCGACCTCCAGGAAAAATCGGCGACGTTGGCGTTCCCGCCATCGACCAATGCGATTCGGCACAGTCCCACTTCACCACCCCCGTGGAGGACATCCGTATGGCAGTAGTTCGTCGCTTAACTCTCGCACTCGCGGTCGGCTTGTTATTGCCGGCATTGTCGAGCGCACAGACTCCGGTTCCGCCCACGGGCTCTATCACCGGACGAGTCGTTGAGGCGGGAACCCAGACACCGGTTTCTGACGTCAGCGTCGTCGTCGATGGAACGCGCCGCGGCGCGGTAACCGGCGCTGACGGCACATTCACCATCGGTGGCGTTCCCTCCGGCTCGCAAACAGTGCGTGCCAGACGAATCGGCTTCTCCGCGCCGGTCCAGATCGTCGCCGTCCCGAACGGCGGATCCGTAAGTGTCATCTTCTCTCTCGATCGCCAGGCCGCGGTCCTGCAGGAAGTCGTCACCACCGGCTACGGCACTCAGCGCCGGCTCGCAGTTACCGGCTCTGTCTCGACCATCAACGCTGACGAGTCAAAGGTCGCGGTCCCGACCAACGTCACCAACATGATCGAAGGCCGCGCCGCTGGCGTCCAGGTCACCCAGAACAGCGGTGAGCCGGGTGCAGGTGCGCACATTCTCATTCGCGGCGGAACTTCAATCAGCGCCAGCAACGAGCCGCTCTATGTGATCGATGGCGTCGCTGTCTCTGGCGATCAGACCGAGCCAGGCGGGTTCGGAATCAGCGGTGATCCACCGCTCCCGCGCAATCCGCTCAACATGCTCAATCCGTCGGACATCCAGACGGTGACGATCCTCAAGGATGCCGCCGCCACCGCGATTTACGGTGCGCGCGCCGCCAACGGAGTGGTTCTGATCGAGACCAAGAAGGGGACGGCAAGTGGACCAAGCGTTGAATACAACGTCTCGGCCGGCATGGCGTCGAACCCGACTCGTCTCAATTTCCTCAATGGCTCGCAGTACCGCAGCTTTATTCAGTCCCAGGTCACGGCGGGAGTTCTCCCCGGCACTGCACTCGCCGGCGAGGGATCTGCCAATACGAGTTGGGAAGACGAGTTGATGCACCGTGGATCCACCGTCAATCAGGATCTCGCCTTCTCGGGCGGATCCGCCAACACGCAATACCGCGCCTCGGTGAACTACTTCGATCAACGAGGCGTTGTTGTAGCTAACGGTCTCCGCCGCATGCAGGCTCGCGTCAACGGAACCCATCAGGCTATTGATGGCAAGCTTCGCCTCGGCCTCAATCTGACTGGCTCCCACGTCAACAACGATTACCTCGCCTTCAACGAAAACAGCGGCTTCGAAGGCGGGGTTTTTGTTAACATGGCGAACTTCAACCCGACTCACCCGGTGACCGTCACCGACGCGACCACGGGAAACACGAGCTACTACGAGATCGCCCCGGGCGCGCAGTCGGTCCGTAACCCGGTCGCCCTGGCCAATCAGATCCTCGACAAGGGCGCATCGGATCGGACGCTCGGCAACATTTCAGGCGACTACGATATCTTCGATGCGTTGACAGCCCGCGTGAACATCGGCGTCGACCGCACCGAAGGCGAGCGCAGCTTCTACGCGCCGCGCATCAGCGCGTTCGGAGCAGGATTCAACGGCGTCGCCCAACGCGCGAGCCGTGACAATACGACCAAGCAGCTGTCGACTCTGCTCACCTTCCACCCCACGCTTACCAACGCCAAAGAGGTGGAAGTAATCGGCGGATACGAGTTCAATCAGAACACCGTCAACGAATTCGGCGTGCAGTCGCGCGACTTCCTCACCGATGCATTCACCTACAATAGTCTCGGCAGCGGCAACATTGTCGAGCCGCCATACGCCTTCAAGACGGACAGCCGTATCGTCTCGTTCTTCACCAGGGCAAACCTCGGCATCGCCGAGAAGTACTTCGCGACGTTCGTGCTGAGAAAGGACGGGGCGTCGCAGTTCGGTGAAAACCACAAATGGGCAACCTTCCCGGCCATCTCCGGTTCATGGCGGTTGAGTCAGGAGCCGTTCATGAAGAACGGCCCGCTCAGCGAGCTGAGACTTCGCGCCGGATGGGGCAAGCAGGGTAATCCTGCGGTGCCTCCTTATTCGTCGCTCATCCTGCTCGGCGCCGACGGCAACTCCCGGTACGCATTCGGCGACAAGCCGGTGACCGGCGTGACGCCGATCAGAAACGCCAACCCTGACCTCAAGTGGGAAGAGACGGCGCAGACCAACCTAGCACTCGACTACGGCTTACTCGGCAACCGCTTGAACGGAAGCCTGGAGTACTACGTCAAGAACACCCACGACTTGCTGCTGACGGTGCAGGTACCGCAGCCGGCGGTGGTCGGTGATCGTCTCGAGAACATCGGGAAGATCCGCAACAAGGGAATCGAGTTCTCGCTCGACGGACTCGTGATGGAAAAGCCGGGCTTTAACTGGAATGCCGGCGTCGTCTACTCGCACGACAGGAACGAAGTCGTCGATCTCGGCGGCAGAACATTCATTCCGGATGCACTTGCGAGCGGACAGGGCCAGTCGAATCAGTTCACGCAGCGAATCATCCCTGGTCAGGCACTCGGCACATTCTTCGGACCGGTGTTCAGCAGCGTCAATGCGGCCGGCCAGCAGTTGTTCAATCATTACACGGTCACGAAAGACGCGAACGGAGTCGAGACCAGCAGAGTACTCGCCGGTACCACGACAGCGCCGAGCGGTGACGATTACGTGATTCTTGGCAACGCGCAGCCGAACTACACTCTGGGTCTCCACACCAACGGCACCTGGAACAAGTTCGACTTCAGCATGCTGATCAACAGAGTCGCGGGACAGAAAGTCTTCAACAATACCGCACTCGTCTGGTCGACCAAGGGCAACGCACTCCAGGACAAGAACTTCCTGGCGTCGGCGCTCAACGATCCGACAGGAATTCACGAGCCGGCGATCTTTTCTTCGCGCTGGATCGAAGACGGATCCTTCACCCGCCTCGCGAACCTTACNCTCGGCTACACCTTTAACCCGCCAGGCTTCACCCACATAGCGAGCGGTGCCCGTGTCTATCTGTCGGGCGACAACCTCGCTCTTTGGACTCCGTATTCCGGTTACGATCCCGAAGTTCACTCGCAGCTGCCCGGTATAGCACCCCGCGGCATCGATTACCTCCACTACCCGCGTCCGCGCACGTGGACGGGAGGTCTCCGTGTCGCATTCTAGGAGCCACATCATGAACAAGAAGATCTGGGCAGCGGCCGCGGTTGGCGCGCTCGTCCTGTTCCCGGCGTGCACGGACCTTACAGAGGTCCCGCAGAGCGCCATCACCCCCGAGAACTTCTACAACAATGAAGATGAAGTGATCGGCGGACTGGCGTCAGTTTACGCCAATCTGAGAACGACCAACGACGAGTACTACAACATCTCGGAGATCAGTACCGACGAGATGATCGTACCGACGCGTGGTCAGGATTGGTATGACAACGGCAAATGGCTCGACATCCACCGTCAGACATTTTCCCCAGCCAGCCCGGCTGGTCTCGACAACATCAACTCGGCGTGGACGAACCTGTTCATCGGTGTTGCCCGCGCGAATGTCGTTCTCAGCGGCATCGAGAACGTCAACTTCGCCAGCAAGGCGACTGTAACCGCCGAGCTGCGGGTGTTGAGAGCGTTCTATTACTTCCTGCTGAACGATCTGTTCGGTGGAGTTCCGATCGTCACCGATGTTTCGATCGAGCCGCGACCGCAGAACACACGCGCCGAGGTTTTTGCTTTCATCGAGTCAGAGCTGAAAGCGGCAAGACCCGACCTCCCGGCGAAGTGGTCGCAGGATATGAACGGGCGCGTCACCCAGGGCGCCGTCGATGCGATGCTGGCGAGCCTGTATCTGAACGCGCAGGTCATGAGCGGCACCGTGAGTGCTACGGGCTTGCAGCCAGGCACCCAGCGCTGGCAGGATGCGCTCACCGAGGCCAACGCGGTGATCAATTCCGGCAACTACGCTCTCGCCACCGATGCGTCGATGGCTTGCGGATCTCCAGGTTGCGGTTGGCGGAAGAATTTCACGGCCGACAACAATCTGACGCCGGAAATCATTTTCGCAGTCAAGTATGTGAACGTGACGGACATCGGTCTGAACTTCCTGATGCGCGCGCTGCACTACAACCAGTACAGTGGCGCCGAAGCACCGTGGAACGGCTTCTCCACACTGGCCGATACTTACGCCGCCTTCGATCCGAATGACGAGCGCAGATTCATTTTTCTTGCAGGACCCCAGGTTAATCTCGCGACTGGGCAGCCGGCACTGGATCGTCAGAACCACCCGCTGGTCTTCGATCCGAACATTCCGGACGTCACTGCCGCGGCGGAAGGCGCGGGAGTGCGAATCGACAAATGGCCGCTCGATCCGAATCACGTCAATCGCAACAACGGCAACGACTACGCGTGGTTCCGTCTCGGCGAGATGTACCTGATCCGCGCCGAAGCGGAGAACGAGCTCGGGCAGACCGCGGCAGCGATCGCGGACATCAATCTGCTTCGTGCCCGCGTCTTCAGCCCACCGAAGCCGATTGCCACGACGCTTACCCAGGCGCAGGTTCGCGATGCGATTCTGCAGGAGCGCCTGTTCGAGATGACGGCGGAAGGCAAGCGCCGTCAGGACCTGATTCGTATGAACAAGTTCACCCAGGGCACCTGGTACGCCAAGACGGCCTTCGATCCGTGGAAGATCCTGTTCCCGATTCCGCAGACGCAGATCGAGACCAATCCTATGCTGGTACAGAATCCGGGATACTAGTCCGGCAGTCTAAACTTTTTCTCTCTCATCATGGCCTGTTCTCCTCGGAGAGCAGGCCATGATGCGCAAAGGTGGTCAATAGTTGATAAACGCGGCCTTGAAGCTGAGGCTTTGCTATCTCATTCCCGCGTTGTGCCTCGCCGCGTGCGCTGGTAACGATCAGAAGCAGCAACAGACCGGCGCGACGACCGCGGCCCCTCCCGTAGACAATCACCTCTTCACGCTGCTGTCTTCGAGCTATACGGGGCTGCATTTCGCGAATAGGGTCGAGGAAACGCAGGAGCTCAACGTCTTCACCTACCGCAATTTCTACAACGGCGGCGGCGTTGCGACGGGCGATCTGAACGGCGATGGCCTGCCGGAGGTGATGCTCACGTCAAACCAGGGCGGGAACCATCTCTACCTGAACAAGGGTCACTTTCAGTTCCAGGACATCACCGCCGAAGCCGGTGTCGCCGGTAAGAAGTCGTGGGCGACGGGGGTCACCCTTGCCGACGTCAACGGCGACGGTAGGCTCGACATCTACGTTTGCTACGCCGGCAATGTCGCGGGCAAGGCACGCGCGAACGAGCTGTACATCAATCAGGGAGCCGACAGGAACGGTGTGCCGACCTTCAAGGAAATGGCCGCCGACTATGGTCTCGCCGAGGAGGGTTACTCGACGCAGGCTGCGTTCCTCGACTACGACAACGACGGGAACATCGACATGTTCCTGATCAACAACTCGTTTCGGCCGGTCAGCGGCTTCGGGATGCGCAACACCCGCAACATTCGCGATGCACTCGGCGGCCACAAGCTGTTTCACAACGACGGCAACGGACACTTCACCGATGTCAGTGCGAAGGCCGGCATCTACGGTGGGGAGATCGCTTTCGGTCTGGGTGTTGTGGTGAGCGACGTCAATCGCGATGGCTGGGCTGACATCTACGTGTCGAATGATTTCTTCGAGCGTGATTATCTCTACATCAATAACCACGACGGGACTTTCGACGAGCGGCTCGATCGGGAGATGCCGTATCTGTCGTACTTCTCGATGGGACTCGACGTTGCCGACATCAATAACGACGGCTGGCCGGACATTTATACGACTGACATGCTGCCGGATGACGAGTACCGGCTGAGAACGACGTCGTCATTCGAGAGCTGGGAGACCGATCAGACCAAGGTGCGCAGCGGTTTCCACCATCAGGTGATGCGGAACATGCTGCAGCTGAATAACGGCAACGGCACATTCAGCGACATCGGTCAGATGGCGGGCGTAGCGCGTACCGACTGGAGCTGGAGCGCGCTCCTGGCCGATTTCGATCTCGACGGCAACAAGGACATCTACGTCACCAATGGCATCGCCAAGGACGTGACCTCACAGGATTACGTCGCGTTCCTCGCCAGTCAGCGAACGATGGCGACGGTGAGGCAAGGCAACAAAGTCGATTTCAAGGGACTCACCAAGGCCATGACGTCGACCAAACTCCAACACTACGCTTTCCACAACAATGGGAATCTCACTTTCACCAATGAGACCGCGAGCTGGGGCCTGGACACTCCGAGTTTCGGCAGCGGCGCTGCTTACGCGGACCTGGACGGCGACGGCGCGCTGGACCTGGTGGTCAACAACGTCAACGACGAAGCGTTCGTCTATCGAAACAACGCGAGAACGCTGGCCAAACGGAATCACTACTTGCAGGTGAGTCTCGAGGGATCGGGTCGGAATCGGTTTGCACTTGGGGCGAAGGTGACGGTGCAAGACGGCGGCGCGAGTCTTTATCAGGAGCTTTCACCATCGCGCGGTTTTCAGTCCAGCAGCGACTACGTCCTGACTTTTGGTCTCGGGAAAATCGATACCGTGCAATCGGTGACGGTGGATTGGCCCGACGGGCAGGTGAGCAGCTCGAGGAATGTGGTGGCAAACCAGCGGCTCGTGGTGAAGCAGTCGGTCGCGGCGAAGCGCGTCACTGCCGTGCGGTTCGACGAACCTGCTCCCGGAAGCCAGCTCCTGACTGATGTAACGCGGCAGACGGCGCTTCCATTCGTGCACCATGAGAACGAGTACGTCGATTTCGATCGCGAGCGGATGATGCCCAAGATGCTGTCGACGGAAGGTCCGTCGATGGCAGTCGCGGACGTGAACGGTGATGGACTCGACGATGTCTTCATTGCGGGAGCAAAGGGTCAGCCCAGCGCGATTCTGATTCAGCAATCGGACGGGAGCTTTTCGAAATCGAACGAGAAGCTGCTGGCGCAGGACAGCGCGTCGGAGGACGTCTCGGGCGTCTTCTTCGATGCTAACGGCGACGGCCGTCCCGATTTGTACGTGGTGACGGGCGGGAGCGAGTTTTCCGAGGCGAGTCCGCCGCTCGAGGACCGGCTCTATCTGAATGACGGAAAGGGCAGCTTTCATAAGGCGTCCGGTGCGATCCCGGCGCTCACGATAAGCGGATCGCGGGCGGCTGCCGCGGATTTTGACGGCGATGGCGCCATGGATTTGTTCGTGGGTGGTCGCAGCGTTCCTGGCCGCTACGGGTTGGATCCGCAGAGCCTTCTGCTCAGGAACGATGGACACGGACACTTCACCGACGTGACCGAGAAGGCGGCGCCGGGACTATCGCGGATCGGTATGGTGACCGACGCCGTATGGAGGGATATCGACGGCGATGGGCGTCCCGACCTGATAGTCGTTGGCGAATGGATGCCCATTACCATCTTTCATAACGCAGACGGCGGGAAGCTGGTGAAGATGACGATTCCCGGTCTCGAGAAGAGCAACGGCTGGTGGAATCGCATTGTCGCCGGAGATTTCACGGGCGACGGCAAAACGGATTTCATCGTCGCCAATCTCGGACTCAATAGTCGACTCCAGGCCGGCGAGAGCCGGCCGGTGACTATGTATGTGAAGGATTTTGCGCAGAACGGATTCCTGCAGCAGGTCATCACCTACGACAACGGCGGCAAGCGCTATCCATTGGCGCTGCGAGACGAGTTGATGCGCTCGATTCCGCCGCTCAGGACGCGATACACCAACTACAAGGACTTCGCGAAGCAAACCATCACCGATGTCTTCCCGGGGGAAGAGCTGGACGGCGCTGTGGTGAAAAACGTCTACACCTTTGCCAGTTCGCTGGTCAGGAATAATGGCGACGGCACCTTCACTATGGTGCCGCTCCCGCTCGAGGCCCAGATTGCTCCCATGTACGGAATGCTCGCAACAGACCTCGATGGAGATGGGAAGACCGATCTGCTGATGGCCGGAAACTTCGAGGGGGTGAAGCCCGAGATCGGCAGCCTGACGGCCGGCTACGGAATTGTTTTGCGCGGCGATGGCAAAGGCCACTTTGCTCCGGTGCGGGAGCTGAAGAGCGGCTTCATGGTCCCCGGCCAGGCACGCGACATCCAGCGGATTCGCACGCGCGCCGGCTTCAGCTATATCGTGTCGCGAAACAACGACCGGCCTCTCGTTTTCCGCGCGAACAACAAAACGCCGGCCCCCGTTGCAACGGGAGCCGGCGCGCCTGCTAACCTAAAGTCTCGCTAATTGTGCTTGGTCTTTATCAGGATCACACCGTTTCCGGCGCGCAGGCCATAGTAGGTGAGGCTGGCTGCGTCCTTGAGCACCTCGATCGAGGCGATGTCGTGTGGATTGATGCCACGCAGTGCTCCGCCCGGCCCGGCCTGGATTTCGACCCCGTCGATCACGTACAGTGGCTCAGCGTTGCCGTTGATGGACGAATTGCCGCGAACTCGTACGGCAACGCCGCCGTCTGGAGTTCGAGTGACCAGTAAACCGGGCACGTGGGCCGCGAGAGCCTTCTCAATCGCATCGTCGCCGGCTCCAACCCGATCGATCTCCTCGCCGGTCACCGTTGTACCCGGTTGGGTAAAAGTGGGGGAGCCGGACGGCTCCGGCTTCATGAAATCAACGGGGGGCGCAGTATTCCCTGAGGCGCACGCAGAAGCGAGGCCTACAAAGAGAACGCACGGGAAAACGCGCGGCGAAAGTGACGCCATAAATAGTGGCGCAAGGCCAGGAGACTTTCGATAAGATAAGCGCATTAGCCATGCCCGCCACATGGATCTTGGTTGAGTGGGTTCGACCGACCGGCGTGGTGCCTTTGGACCTCGCGTAGCTGATTCTGACTCTGCAAACGGAGAATGACCCAGATGTACAATGGCAGACTGACCCGTGGGATGGCGTTCGCCGCCGCGTTGATGACGTTTACCGCGAGCGTGGCGGTAGCACAGGACACGATTACCGTCGCCTCGCCCGACGGCAGGAACAGNGTCGGAGTAACGACCAACGAAGGCAAACTTTACTACATCCTGAGCAGAGACGGCCGGCCGTTGCTCGAGCCGTCGATGCTCGGCTTCGAGTTCAAAGGCGCGCCGGCGCTTCGTGACGGTCTGCGCATTACGGGTATCAAGCGGTCTTCGCACGATGAAACGTGGACCCAACCCTGGGGCGAAGTGGCGCGCGTGCGCGATAACCACAACGAGCTCCGTGTCTCCGTGGCGGAGACGGCCGCGCCGCAACGCCGGTTCGAGTTCGTAGTCCGCGCGTTCAACGATGGCATCGGCTTCCGCTACGAGTTTCCGGCCCAGGCGCCTCTCGCTGACTTCGTAATCTCGGACGAGCTCACCCAATTCAACCTCGCTGACGATGCGAAGTCGTGGTGGATTCCGTCCAACAGGGGCCGGCTCGACCGATCGGAGATGCTGTACTCCTCGTCGCCGGTGAGCGTAATCGATAGCATCCAGACACCGCTGACGATGGCGACTCGCGATGGAAAAACCTTCATGGTGATCCACGAAGCGAATCTCGTCGACTACGCCCGGATGAACCTGGCCGGCCCGCGAATGGATGGCCGGCTGCTGCGGGTGGCGCTGGCGCCGTGGCAGAACGGTGACAAGGTGCGCGGCCACGCACCGTTTATGACGCCATGGCGCACCATCCAGCTCGCAGATCGTGCGGCCGATCTCTCGCCTTCGGTGCTAGGCCTCAATCTCAATCCCCCCAGCGTCATCAGCGACGTGAGCTGGATCAAGCCGATGAAGTACGTCGGCATCTGGTGGGGCATGCATATCAACACGATGACCTGGAGCTCGGGTCCCAAACACGGCGCGACAACGGAGAACACGAAGCGGTACATCGATTTCGCCGCTGCGAACGGATTGGGCGGCGTTCTGGTCGAAGGCTGGAACGTCGGCTGGGACGGAGACTGGATCAAGAACGCCAACGCCTTCTCGTTTACCCAGGCATACCCTGACTACGACATCAAGCAGCTCGCCGCGTACGCGCAATCAAAGGGGATCCATCTGATCGTCCACAACGAGACGTCGGGCGGGATCGTCAACTACGAGCGCCAGATGGAAGCAGCATACGCGATGTACCACTCGCTCGGACTCGACGGCATCAAGTCGGGCTACGTTACCGACACGACTCCTGAGGGCAACTCCCACCACTCCCAGTTCATGGTGCGTCACTACCGGAAGGTCATCGAGACCGCCGCCAGGTATCACATCATGATGGACGTGCACGAGCCGATTCACGACACCGGCGAGCGGCGGACTTATCCGAACATGATGAGCAGGGAGGGCGCGCGTGGTCAGGAATACAACGCCTGGGGCGGTGAAGGCGGCAATCCGCCGGAGCACGAGACCAATTTGTACTTCACTCGATTGCTTGCCGGGCCGATGGACTTCACGCCGGGCATATTCGATCTCCTGATCGAGAGGGGAACCGGCAGGCCGCGCCGGGTCGACGAGTCGCGCCCGAGAACCACCCTCGCCAAGCAGCTGGCGCTATACGTGGTGATTTACTCGCCGCTGCAGATGGCGGCCGATCTGCCGGAGAACTACGAGGGCAAGCCTGCCTTCCAGTTCATCCGCGACGTAGCAGTGGATTGGGAGACGAGCAAGACCATCGACGGCAAGATCGGCGACTACGTGATCGTCGCGCGGAAGGCAAAGAATTCGAACGACTGGTTCCTGGGGGCGATTACGGACGAAGAGGGACGGACGTTCAACGTCCCGCTGAATTTTCTCGCGCGGGGTCAGAAGTACACCGCCGAGATATACGGCGATGGGCCGGGTGCGAATTGGGCGACCAATCCGTTGTCGGTGACCATCTCGAAGCGGACGGTGGACTCGAATACGACTCTGCCGCTGGCGCTGGCTCCCGGTGGTGGGCAGGCGATACGGTTTACGCCGGTGCGATAGACGAGTCTAACGGCAACTGGTTTAACTGCCTGCTGGGCGCTTACCGCTTCTATCGCTGGCCGCTTACTGCTGCAGACGACTGGACAGATCTTCGTGAACTTGGAGGAAAGGCATCGCAGTTCCTCTCGCGCAAGGGAGATATGTCCCGTCGTACGTAGCGGCCAGCAGCAAGCGAGCGGCGGTCAGCGCCCAGCAGGTAGTTGTCGTTTCTTCATCGTGCTCGCGATGCTTGTCTGCCTTGCCGGATGCGGGCGCGACAAGCGGCCAACGCAACCGCCGCTCTTCGAGCTTCTCAAGCCCGAAGCAACAGGCATCACTTTCTCCAACACCCTCCCGGAGAAGCCGGACTTCAATATCCTGAACTACCTGTACTACTACAACGGCGCCGGAGTCGCGGTCGGCGACGTCGATGGCGACGGACTGCCCGACCTGTACTTCACCTCGAACCTCGGCGCCGACAAGCTCTATCGAAACAAGGGCGACTACCAGTTCGAGGACATCACCGACAAGGCCGGCGTCGCCGACTCGGTCGGATGGAAAACCGGCGTCACCATGGCCGACGTCAACGGGGATGGGAAGGTCGACATCTACGTGTCGGGCGTCGACTACCTGACGATGCACGGGCGAAACGTGCTGTACATCAACAACGGTGATGGCACGTTCACCGACCGCGCGAAGGAGGTCGGACTCGACCACGCGGGCTACTCGACCCAGGCGCTGTTCTTCGACTACGATGGCGACGGCGATCTGGACATGTACCTGCTGGACCACTCGACACATAAGGAGCGGGAGTCGGGCGGCGGGATACGGGATGCCGGAAGTGTGATGCGGGATTCGGGAAGCGGGAGATCGCGGGTTGGTGACAGGTTGTTTCGGAACGACGGCGGTCACTTCACAGATGTGACCGGAGCCGCTGGTCTACACGATGGCATCGACGGCTACGGGCTCGGCGTCGTCGCCAGTGACCTGAATGAAGACGGGTGTCCCGATCTTTATATCACCAATGATTTTCAGGGCGACGATTACCTGTACATCAACAACTGCAACGGCACCTTCACCCAGTCGATTGCCAGCGCGACCGGCCACACCAGCAGATTCTCGATGGGAGTCGATGCCGCAGATTTCAACAACGATGGACGGCCGGACATCATCACGCTCGACATGCTCCCGGAGAAGGAGGAGATCCTCAAGACGACATCGACGACCGAGAGCTTCGACGTCTACAAACGGCGTCTCCAGGCCGGGTATCACCCCCAGTTTGCACGAAACAATCTTCAGATGAATGGCGGCGGCGGAAAGTTCAGCGACATCGGTTTTCTCGCTGGAGTCGCGGCGACCGACTGGAGTTGGGCGGCGCTCTTCGCCGATCTGGACAACGATGGAAGCAAGGATCTGTTCATCACCAACGGCGTCTACCGCCGGCCGAACGACATGGATTACATCGCCTACGTCGGCCAGGAGGCGGTGCAAGCGTCACTGAAGGACACCATCACTGCCGCCAATCTGGATCTCCTGCACAAAATGCCGAAAGTCCCCTTGTCGAATTACGCATTCCACAACAATGGCAATCTGAGTTTCAGTAACCTCGCGGAGGCGTGGGGTCTGGCGCAGCCGGGGTTTTCCAACGGCGCCGCGTATGTGGATCTCAACAACACCGGCAATCTTGACCTAGTGGTGAACAACATCGATGCGCCCGCGTCGATTTATCGAAGTCACGCCCGCGATCGCAATGGCAATTCCTATTTGACTGTAAGTCTTCGCGGCACGGGCGCGAATACCGCTGGAATTGGCGCAAAAGTGATCGTCAGGGCCGCGGGAGCCGATCAGCTGCTCGAGCAGCAACCGACGCGCGGGTTCGAATCATCCGTTGACCCACGTCTCCACTTCGGGCTCGGCAGCGCGACGGACGTCGATTCGCTCACCGTGGTTTGGCCGGATCGCAGATATCAGGTTCTCACCAATCTCGCGGTAAATCGAATCCTCACTGTCTCGCAAGCCGATGCATCTGGCAGATATGCCTTGCCGAGGAAATCGTCGGTTGCGTTGTTCGCGGACGTGACCAAGCGGTCAGGCGTCGATTTCAAGCACACCGACGACACGTTCTATGATTTCAGCCGTGAGCCCCTCATTCCTCACGTCGTGTCGACCGAGGGTCCTCGACTGGCAGTCGGCGATGTGAATGGCGATGGACTCGACGATTTTTATGTTGGCGGTGCAAAGTGGCAGCGGAGCAAGCTATTCGTGCAGCAACCGGATGGCAGTTTCCGGGCGACCAATCAACCCTCGATCGACGCGGACAGTCTCGCCGAGGATATCGGCGCGGAATTCTTCGATGCCAACGGCGATGGCTTTGTCGACCTGCTTGTTGTCAGCGGCGGCAACGAGTTTTGGGGCAAGCAGGACGCGTTGCTTCCAAGGCTCTACCTGAATGACGGGCGCGGCAATTTCCAGCGCGCGCGTGATGCGCTGCCGCAAATCTTCGAAAATGCCTCCTGTGTCGCGGTCGGCGACTTCGACGGTGACGGACATCCTGACGTGTTTCTTGGCAGCAGGGTGGTCTCGCGGGCATACGGACTAATTCCCAAGAGTCATCTCCTGCACAACGACGGCGGTGGACGGTTCACCGACGTAACGCTGGCCAAGGGTCCCGGTTTGTCCGATGCCGGCATGGTAACGTCAGCGGCGTGGATCGATTACGACCACGATGGAAAGCTGGACTTGATCGTTGTCGGGGAGTGGATGCCGGTGCGGATCTTCCACCAGGAAGGCGGCAAGCTCATCGATCGCACGAAGGAAGCGGGATTGGCCGGCACCGAAGGATGGTGGAACAGTGTCGAAGCTGTCGACCTGCGCGGAACCGGGCGGCAGGATCTGGTGCTGGGGAATCTCGGGCTGAACTCGTTCTTGCGCGCGTCGGCGAATGAGCCGGCACGGATGTACGTCAACGATTTTTCGCACAGCGGAACGGGCAACGTGGAGCAGATCATCACCTCATATCGAAATGGCGTCAGCTATCCGCTTGCGGGCCGTGACGAGTTGGTTGCGACCATTTCGTCGCTCAAAGGAAAATTCCCGTCTTACAAAGCGTTCGGCGCCAGCCGAATCGAGGACGTCGTGCCGTCCTCCGATCTCGATCAGGCGCAGGTGCGGGAGGCGCGGACACTCGCGAGTGCGGTCGCGCTCAACAACGGCAACGGCACCTTTACACTCCGCCCATTGCCCGCGGAAGCGCAATTCGCGCCCATCTACGCGTCCCTGGCCGGTGATTTCGATAGAGATGGCAAAACCGACCTGCTCGTTGGCGGAAATCTTTACGGAGTCGCGCCGGTACTCGGCCGCTTTGACGCCAGCTACGGATTGATGCTACGAGGCGACGGGGCAGGAAATTTTGCTCCGGTCGATTACGATCAGAGCGGCTTTTCGATCGACGGTGAGGTGCGCGACCTGAAGATACTTCGCGGGCCCCGCGATCAGCGGCTTATTGCTGTTGCCCGGAATAACGATCGGCTGCTGCTACTCCGCGCGTCATCGCCCACGGCTGGTGCTGGTGGGGCCAGGCAAACAGCTCCGGGTGGAACAGGTGTGCCAGCAGCTCGATCCCCTCAACCACGCGGGGGCCCGGCCGCGCGAAATACGAGTTCGCGTCCACCGCGTAAACCGTAGCGTCGGTGATCTGCGGTAGCCGGTTTGCGACCGCGACGGCTTCCTGCAAACCATATCCGCATGGCGCGACAATGATGAGCTCGGGGTCGGATACCGCGATGTCGTCCCACGTTATTCGACGCGAATCCGCGCCGAGCTGCCCGAGAGGGTCGTTGCCCGCGGCGGCGGCGATCATCTCGGGTACCCAGTGTCCGGGACAGAAAGGCGGCTCGGTCCACTCCAGGAAAGTGATGTTGCGAGCCGGCGCGCCGGCGACTGCTTCGCGCACTCTCTGCAGTCTGGCTCTGTTGTCGTCGATCAGCTTTTCCGCTGCGCCGAGTCTTTCGGTGGCAGTGCCGATAGCAAGAATATTTTCGTCGATCTCCGCCAGGTTGCGCGGGGTGAGCGAGAGGACTCGCGGTGGATTCGGCAGGTCTCGCAGCGCGCGCACGAGCTCATTTCCAGATGGGGCGCAAACCTGACAGAGATCCTGGGTGAAGACAATGTCGGGCCGCAGCTGCTCGAGCAGCACCTCATCCACCTGGTAAAGGCTCTCGCCAGTAGCCAGATGCGCCGCGACCGCGGCATCGATCTCCTTCTGGGTTTTGCCTTCGAGTGCGAGTGCGGGTTTGCTGACTACAGGGAGGGACCGGACGTGTGGAGGGAAATCGCATTCATGGGAGCGACCCACGAGCTCTTCGGCGGCACCGAGCGCGCACGCGATTTCTGTAGCAGCGGGGAGGAAGCTGACGATTCGCATTCGGAAATCTACATCATCCGTACCGAAGCTTCGCCCCGACGAGCGAGCCGTTGAGGACCACCATTCCGATGTTGGTGAGGATCACCGGCCAGTCGTGGATGACAATCCCGTAGACCAGCCACACCAACCCGGAGGTCACCAGCAGCCCGACCATCCCGAGCGAAAGATCGCGGGTGTGCCGCGTCCGCCAGGTCCGGATAACCTGGGGAATGAATGCGCTTACTGTAATAAACGCGCCGAGAAAACCGATGTACTTAAGCATGGGAGAGAGGATTGTCTGGATCTAAAAGTTGCGTCCCTTCTGGGCATCTCGGAACTGAGAGCGCTTTAACAGAACGGGTGCGAGCAGTGAGTAACTAAAGGCTCAAGCAGCGGAGTGTACTACGCTGTGACACCCGTTCAGTTGCAGTTAATAGCGTTTTCAGTTTCGAGATGCCAGCAATCACGCCGCCCCGGCGATCGCGGTCCCGTCCCTGATCGTCAACCAATCGGTCCTCACCCGATCCCACTCCTGGATGAGCAGCCCCTGCTCCTCGAAGACGAGGCGGATCTGACTCGGATCGTAGCCGCCGATTTCCTCGAGAACCGGGATCAACACACTCAACGCGTCGTCGCTGATCACCGTGCGACGAGCGATCTGCGCGATGTGGCGAGTTTCAGACGCCGCGATGGTGAGACCATCACCGCGATTGACGTGAAGCATCACGTGAATGTCGGAGCTACCGTCGCCGACGTAGACGATGCGATCGCTCGGTACGCCAAGCCGCCAGCGCAGTGAGTCGACCGCAGCGACTTTTCCGTACCCGGCGGGCACCTGGATGACGCTCTCGATCTCGCCCGTCTCCTCGTTGAAGCCGAAGTGCGCGCCGATGATGTGATCGGCTGGCACCAGGCCCTGGAGCGCGGAGTTCACCACCAGCCACGGCGCCGCCGAGACGACATAGAAGTCGAAGCTGAATCCATCGATGCCGTCTTTCAGGAAATCGGCAAGGAGCGCGATGTTGCGCTTCAGGCGGATGCGACGGCCGACCTCGACCAGGTGTTGTTCTCTCACGCCGCGAAAATCCGGATCGTGGCGCAGCAGATACGTAAGCTCGGCACCTGACTGCACGAGATTCAGGCGCGAGAGACTGGCGACCCGTTCCTGGAAATCGGGAATGCCAAGCATCTCGGCGAGGACCAGGCCCGAATCGTTGAAGCTCAGGGTCTGATCGAAGTCGCTCACGAGCAGATAATACTTCCTCATCAATCCTCCACTGGCGCTCTAAATATCTTGTTCACCGGGCGCGCCCGTCCCGGTGACAAAAACGAAACGCCCCCGCATCCATTCGGAACGCGGGGGCGAGTCTCAGGCAACATGTAAGTGCATCAACCTCATCGCCATCGCGCGCCACGCGTCCCGCCGCCGCAATTAATTGCGGGGCCGAAATTCACGTTGGAGAGCAGATGAGCGTTGAGGATCATTTCTTCGATTGGTTGTCTTGCAACAAACGGTTCTTTCGCAACCTATTGACGCCGTACACTCGCGTCAACGTATAGACGACTCTGCAGAGCGTATTGCGTCACTCTGACGTGTAAAGGGAGTGTAACTAATTTCCCGGCCGTCCCTAACCACTATAGTAGCTACCGGTCCGCAATGCTGCTGATCGCGGACTGAGGAGTCAGACAGTACAGATGGCGATTGCCTCGGCGAGCGCTGTCCTCGGATTCTTGGTCGGAACGAATTCCTGCGCCACGAACATCGGAAATCCTGCATCGGCAATTGCCTGCATCACACGATGATAGTTCAGCTCCTGGGTAGCGTCGATCTCATGGCGCCCAGGAACTCCGCCGGTGTGAAAGTGACCGATGTACTTGATGTTGTCGGTGACGGTGCGGATGACATCGCCTTCCATGATCTGCATATGGTAAATGTCGTAAAGCAGCTTGAACCTCGGCGAGTTGATCTGCTTTGCCAGCGCGACACCCCAGGCAGTGTGATCGCACTGATAATCAGGATGATCGCGCTTCGAGTTCAGCAGCTCCATGCACAGAGTCACTCCGTGCTGCTCCGCGAGCGGGATTAGCGAAGCGAGACCGCGCGCACATATCTCCCGCCCGTCTTCATCGCTCTGTCCTTTCCGGCTGCCGGAAAAACAAATCACGTTGGGAACCTTCGCAGCCGCGGCCAGTGGAATGGCGCGTTGGTACGCGGGAATCAACCAGGCGTGATTCTCGACGCGGTTGAACCCATCGGTGAGGCGATTCTCGGGATGCGGGACCGTCGCGTATCCCATCGCGCAAACGAGTCCGTAGCGCGGGGGCACAGCCCAGTCCTCGGGTTCCAATAGATCCACACCCTGCATCCCCAGCTCCTTGCACATTTGACAGAGCTGGTCGAGCGTGAACTTGCCGTATGGCCATCGCGAGACCGATAGCTTGAGTCTCGAAGCAGCGGCCCGATCGTGACGTACCGGGCTAGATCCGGCGGGATTCGACGTCGCACCACGGAGAGGCTTGGCGCCCGCCAGGCCAGCCACACCGGCCACTGTCCCCGTGGCGAGGAATTTCCGGCGATCCATGCGACCTCCATCCAGTCGAGTCAGCGGCGAATGTGCGACACGTCTCCCGGACTGTCAACCAACCCTCTAGCCGTTTAATTCGGGCGTTCTCATAGCGGAGAGCGGGGAAAATCTCCAGATTCTCCGCGTCTCGTCATTCGGGACCGAAGGGGCACCGCTTAAGCTCGGACGTCCACTCTCTAAACACGGACCGAACGCCATGAGCAACCTCAGTTTCATCGACATCGTAGTTATCGCGGCGTACTTCCTCGTTCTGGCGGCCATTGCGTACTGGGCGGCCAAGAAAGAGAAGAACGTAAGCGCGGACTTCTTTCTGGCGAGCCGAGATGTGGGTTGGCTTGCGGTAGGAGCGAGCCTCTTCGCGTCCAACATCGGCAGCGAGCATCTGGTTGGTCTGGCGGGAACCGGAGCTGCGAGCGGACTCGCGGTAGGTCACTTCGAGTGGCTCGCGAGCTTCATCCTCCTCTTGCTCGGCTGGCTGTTCGTACCGTTCTATCTGCGCAGCGGCGTGTACACCATGCCGGAATTCCTGGAGCGGCGCTACAACCCCGCGGCGCGCTCGTACTTCACCTGGGTGTCGATCGTCGGCTATGTCCTGACGAAGATCAGTGTCACGCTCTTTGCCGGCGGTATCGTCATGCGCGCCGTCACCGGATTCGATTTCTGGACGAGCGCTGCGATTCTGATCGTCATCACCGGTCTCTACACGATTTTCGGTGGATTGCGGGCGGTGATTTATACCGAGGTGATGCAGGCGGTAGTGCTGATCCTCGGGTCGGTGACGCTGATGTTCATCGGCCTGCATGCAGTCGGTGGCTGGTCGGGTCTGCGCGCGTCGGTGCCGCCTGACTTCTTCTCGATGTGGAAACCGTCAAATCACAAGGATTTTCCCTGGACGGGCGTCGTCTTCGGCGCGCCAATTCTGGGCATTTGGTATTGGTGTACGGACCAGCACATCGTCCAGCGCGTCCTGGCGGCGAAGAACATCAAGGAAGCTCGGCGCGGGACGATTTTCGCCGGCTATCTGAAGATCCTTCCGGTTTTCATCTTCGTTCTGCCTGGTATCATCGCCGCCGCGCTGTACCAGGACGTGCGTAACGGGCAGACGGATTCCGCGTACCCGATTCTCGTCACTCGCCTTCTGCCGATTGGATTCAAAGGCCTGGTCCTCGCTGGAATGCTCGCGGCTCTCATGAGCTCGCTTGCCTCAGCGTTCAACTCGGTATCGACTCTGCTGACCTGGGACGTCTATCGTAAGTGGCGTCCGGACGCGACCGAGGCGCGACTGGTGTTCGTCGGGCGCATCACGACAGTGCTACTGGTCGGAGTGGGCCTCCTCTGGATTCCGATGATGAAGTACGTCTCGCCGCAACTCTACATCTATCTGCAGAGTGTGCAGGCGTACATCGCTCCTCCAATCGCGGCCGTCTTCCTGCTCGGAGTCCTGAGCCCGCGTCTGAACGGGAAGGGAGCTCTGTCAGCTTTGTGGACTGGCTTCGTACTGGGCTTTGCCCGGCTGCTGCTAGAGCTCGGCAAATCGCGGCTCACGCAGGGGTCGGCGCTTTATTGGTACGCCGACATAAACTTTCTCCACTTCGCTGCACTACTCTTTGTCCTATGCAGTCTGATCCTGATCGTTGTAAGCGTCATGTCACCGCCTCCGGCGCCGGAGCGCGTAGCCGATCTTACGATGCAAACCGTCGCTCCATCGGCGGCTGTTGAAGTGGCGCCCAGGGAGAGGAGTTTCGAGATCGCGTTGTCGGTGCTGCTGGCTCTGACGATCGGGGCGCTTTGGATCGTGTTCAGGTAGGCCACCGGTAGGCAGTACACTGCAACAGAACGGGTGCGAGCAATGAGAAAACTAAAGCTTGTGCACCGAAGGCAGATAGAGACGTCCCGACGTCGTGAACTTCGCTGCTTGCAACATTGATTGCTCACTGCTCGCACCCGTTCTGTTGCAGTAAAATGCTTTTAGTTTCGAGNTGTCAGAAAGCCGACCCGCCCATTGCTTCTAGCCGGTAGTCGTACGTGGCCTTTCAGCCAATGCAAACGAACAATCGATAATCCCCGCCATACTGTAGGTCTGCGGAAAATTCCCCCAATGCTCGTGCGTTCGAGGATCGAGATCTTCCGCGAGTAGCCCGTGACGGTTGCGGGCGGATAGCACTTTCTCGAATAGCGCTCGCGCCTCTTCTTTACGCGCTCCGCCCATCGACGCCAATGCCTCGATGTACCAGAACGTGCACACGAGAAACGCGTTCTCCGGAAACCCGAAGTCGTCGCGCTCGATGTACCGATACACGAAATCTCCGTGCTTCAACTGCTTCTCGATTGCCGCTACCGTTCCGGCGAATCGCGGAGAGTCGGGGCGGATGAACCGGAGCCGGGGAAGCAGCAGCAGACTTGCGTCGAGCGAGTCGCCCTCCATCGTGGCCGTGAAGGCGTTCAGTGCCGTATTCCAGGAGCGCTTGACGATCACCGAATGAATTTCGTCTGCGTGCTCTCGCCAGAATGCCGCCCGTGCTTCCCGCTTTACGCGCTTCGAGTATTCGGCGAGTCGGTCGCACGCGACCCAGCACATCACGCTCGAGTATGTGTGAACGCGCTGCACCCCACGCAACTCCCACAGTCCAGCGTCAGGCTTGTCGTAGAGTTTGATCGCCTGATGCCCGAATGCCTCGAGTCGCGTGAGCATCTCCTCATCGACACCCTCACGAGGTCGGGCACTCTGCGAGCGATGTGAGCCCGGAAACAACTTGTCGGCACTCAGCACCGCTTCGCCGTACAGATCGTGCTGCGCCTGCTCGCTAGCCTTGTTGCCGACGCGCACTGGACCCATACCGCGGTAACCCGGCAGGCATGGAGCTATTCGCTCTGCGGGAATCCCGTCGCCGTCCAGATCATAGATCGGAACGAGGCTGGAACCGCCGCTTTGGCCGGCGACACCAAACAGAAAATCCAGGTAGCGTTCGGGAGAGCGCAGCTGATTCAGTCGAGAAAGCGCGGCGACCGTGAAGTACGCGTCACGCGGCCAGCAGTAGCGATAATCCCAATTACGGCCGGTATTCGGCGCCTCCGGAATCGACGTCGTGATCGCAGGTACTATCGCGCCGGTTGACTCGTAGGCGCACAGCTGGAGCGTAATCGCAGCGCGGATTACGGCCTCATCCCATTCGCCTGGCAACTCCAGGTTCCTCCACCAGCCGAGCCACTCCTTCTTCGTTTTATCCAGCATCACCTCTGCATCTTCGAGCGAGGCGATCGCCGAGTCCACGCCGAAGACGAGTGTGACGGGCTCGTGGATCGGGAAAGGAACAGCATCAAGAACCGGCTGCACGGAAGCGGTCATCGCCAGGCGAAGAGGTGGCTCGCCTGGATAGATCACGTGATTGGCTCCGGACACGCCGTGTCGTGGCTCGCACCCGTACGCCGAGGCGGGCCTCACGCCCACGCGCACCAACGGTCGACCAGCCAACGGGGCAAGCCTGCGTACCAGCACGGGCGGACAGAACATTCCGTCCTCCGCCTCGTACCGCGGGCAGAAATCGGTGATCTCCAGTGCGTTTCCGCTCCCATCGAAAAACCTCGTCACCAGGATCGGAGTGTTGGGCAGATACTCCTGCTCGCTCCGCACCGAGCCCTCGAGCTCGATCTCGAACGTTCCATTCGCGTTTGCGGGCTGCTCTCCCGCGAGTAGCGAGCAGAAAGTCGGATCGCCGTCGAACCTCGGGAAGCAACACCAGGAGACCGACCCGAGCGCGTCGATCAAAGCAGCGACAGTGCCGTTGCCGACCAGGGCGAGATCGAGGGACGTCACCGGAGGCGGTCGGACGGAAGAAAGGACGAGGATCCGTAGCCAGGCATCTGCCAACCGTAATCCCGCCCACGTCGGGAAAGCAAGGCATTGCCTACTGACGTGCGAGCCTCCACGTGCCACATTATTGGCGATGCCGAACACCCGTTTGCGCTCGGTCGGACCCGCGGTGCTATTCGCATCCCTGCTGGCAACCAGCGCCTCGCCCGCACAGACCCGAGTGCAGCCAATCCTCGGGTTCCCGGAGCAGGGTGTTGACGATCCTGCCGCCTACCAGGGCTACCAGACGCGGTTTTTCCGCGACACCAAAGGCAACGTAGTCCAGATCTATCTCGACACTCGGACCGGACGCGTCGTCAATCTCCTCGCCGACGCAATTGACGAGAGCGTCGGCTTCACCGTCCGCGACATGGCCGGCAAGCCGGTTCGCCTCGAATGGGGATCAGCCGATGCCGTCATCACCCAGAACGGCGACCGTCGAACGATCGAATACCAACTCGTCTCCAATGCGCGCCAGATCCAGATCGGCTGGATTCTGCTCGGTTCGATGCGCGTCGAGCGCGACCTTGGTTATTCGGGTCGCGGCCTCGAGCCCTACGACTGGCCAGCGTTCAAGCTCACCGAGCAGGAAAATCTGATCGCAAATCTGGATCGCCTCGATCCCGCCGAGCGTCAGCGTCAGCTAGGGATGCTCGGAACTGGATTCACTTCGGATCTGCGGGCTCGGCTGGAGCCGGATCTCCTGACAACCGGCGACGTGCGTGGTGCGCGAACTGTTACCGCCATTCAGACCAGTCTCGACGGAAAAACGAACCTTCAGCTCGAGATCGCGCCCGATCCGCGGACTTCGGCGACCCTGGTCTCACTCCCGGTCGTTTCCATCCGCGACACCGTCAACAAGCCGATTCGCCTGACGATCCGTGTTACAACGGACGGCCCCTCGCTCAGTCCACTCGCGCGCGATCAGATCTTCAACACGGCGTTTCTGCGGTTTCTCAACGACTCGCGTGTAGCAGCCGACAAGGCCCGCGCTACCGCCGCGCGCAACTCGGCCGACGCCGCCAAAGTGATGCGGTACCGGCTGCTCGAGCGCGACGTGCGGGGTACCGAGCTACTGAGCTCCAAAGAGAAGCTGATGGCCGGCCTGCCGAATTATGCGACGTACTTCGGGCGCGACATGATGATGACCTCGCTGATGATGCAGCCGGTGTGGACCGATGCGATGCCGGAATTCGTCATCGCGAGCGCACTGCGCAAGCTCGGCCCAGAGGGCGACGTCAGTCACGAGGAGGCATTGGGCGGCCAGGCGATTCGCGAGAACGCCTCTGAGTACAACGCCCACATGGCGAACTATTTCGCCCTGCGTGCGCGGAGTAGAAGTGCAGCTGATACAGCGCTGAGCCACGCGCGCGGGGTGCTCTCCGATCTGCAGAAGGTGCGCGAGAACTATCACATGCGCGACGACGAATTCCAGCTGCCGGTCATCGTCTCGAAATATCTGACCAATCCGGCTGTCTCGAATACCCGTAAGCGCGCCTTCCTGATGGACGCGAGCGACGGCAGAGGGCCGCGCATAGGACTCCTGTTCAAGGAACTCGCCCTCGTAGCGACGCTTTCCACGCCCTACGGACGCGATCCTGTTGTAGAGAATTTGATAGCCTCACCGCGCCTGGACGCCACGCACTGGCGATCGATCAGCTGGCGCGACAGCAATGCGGGATACGCGAATGGGCGCTTCGCGATGGACATCAATGCCATCTGGGCACCGCATGCACTGCAGGCAATCTCCGAGATATTTGCCGCCCTCAAGACGATAGGCTTGACCGACCAGCAGCTATTGGCGCGTGTCCCGTCCGGATTCGGCGGGACCATGCTGACGGATTATCTGCGCGATCCAACGTCACTGGACCGGGCCATTCAGAACTGGAAGGGAGCGGTCAACCATTTCGTGGTCACGCTCAATCCGCCCGAGATTCGATCTCGCGTGCAACAGAAGCTGGCATGGATGCAGCCGGCGGAGCGTACGTACTGGAGCAACGTGTTGACCAGGACAGCAGCCGACACTGCCTCCCTGACTTTTCTGGCAATTTCGCTCGACTCGGCCGGCAAGCCGATTCCGGTAGTGAACACCGATCCAGCGACCTGGCTGCTGTTGCGGAATGCGAGCGACTTGAGCCCGGAAGCCATCGCCGCAGTCAGACGAGATGTCCGCGCAATTGCATCGCGACCGTTTCCCGTCGGCCTCTTCGTGGAGCGCCTTGGTCCGGTCGTAGCCAATGATGCTTATGCGTCGTCGGCAGTCTGGGAAGCATTCAAGCAGGACACCTATCACTCGCCCCGCGTCGTATGGGGGCGCGAAGTCAATCTGATTCTTCTCGGCCTCGCGAATCAGATCAACGGGGCGACCGACGGTTCGGGGAAGTCGAAGCAGCCGGCTGAAGCGATAGTTCCCTATGTCGACGAGATGAGAACGGCGCTGATGCGAGTCTACGAGGCGGTGGATACTTCCGGCTTGAAACACAATGAGCTGTGGAGCTACGAGATCAGTGGCGGAGCCCTCAAGCCGATCCGATACGGAGCGAGCACCGACGTTCAGCTTTGGAACGTGACCGACCTCGCGGTTCAGTTCATCCTCACGCGCCTGCACTATTTCGGGGATTAGCGATTGGTCTCGCGCCGAGCTTCATTGTGCCGTGACCTGCTCGTTCTTTTTTGCCTAGCGACGCTCGGGTGCTCCAAGCCCACTGACGGTCGCGAGACCGTCCTGACCTTCTCCGGCTCCGCTCTCGGAGCGGAAGGGACGCTGGTCGCGAAGCAACTGCAACGCTTCATGCAGCTCAATCCTGGAATCCGCGTCGAGCTGCAACGAACGCCGGACGATGCATCCCAGCGGCATCAGCTTTACGTACAGTGGCTGAATGCGCGCGTCGGCAACCCNTCGATTCTTCAACTCGATGTGGTATGGACGCCCGAGTTTGCGGCCGCCGGATGGGTGCTCCCGCTGGATCGCTACTCGCCCGGTAAATCCGAATTCTTTCCGGCTACGATCACCGCGAACACCTGGGCAGGGAAGCTCTATGCGCTGCCGTGGTTCGCCGATGTCGGGCTGCTCTATCGGCGCACCGATCTGGTTCCCCGCGAGCCAAGCACGCTCGAGGAAGTGGTGAGCGACGCGCGGACCGCGATGGCTCGACGCGGTGGACCGCGTTACGGCATCGTCCTCCAGGCAGCGCGTTACGAAGGATTGATAACGGGCTTCGTCGAATATCTCGGGGCGTTTGGCGGACGCATCATCGACGATCGCGGGGAAGTTGTCGTCAACCGCCCGGAAGCGGTCCGCGCGCTGCAGTTCATGCGCGACGAGCTGTACGCCTCGAAGGTGGCGCCGCTCGATGTTCTCACCTGGCATGAAGAGGAGGCGCGGTTCGCCTTTCAGAACGGCAACGCCGTGTTCATGCGCAATTGGCCGTATCCGGTCGCAGCGATGAGCGACACCGCGCAGTCGAAGGTCGCGGGCAAGTTCGCGGTTTCTCCAATTCCCGCCGCTCGAAGCGCGCCCGGTGGGCACTCGACCGCAGCCTTGGGCGGAGCGCAGCTGGCAATCAACGCATACACCGACCATCCGAACGCCGCCTACAAGCTGATCGCATATCTCACCGCCCCCGAGCAAATGCTCGAGCGCGCGCAGGCGGTCGGACAATATCCAACCCGACCCGCCTTGTACGACGACCCTCGGCTGAAGGGCGCGCTCGCTATCCCGCTCGACAATGCCCGACGTGCGATCGAAAGCGCGACACCGCGTCCGGTGACGCCGATCTACACCGAGCTCTCGGAGATTCTGCAGATCGAACTCCATCGCGCACTCGTCAGGCAGGCCGAGCCGAGGGAAGCGCTGGATGCGGCGGCCGCGAAGATCAACGCGCTGATCGAGCGAACCGGTATGCGAAAGTTGATGGCGGGAGCAAGCAAATCATGAGAAAGATCTCCCGCCTCGGTTCTGAAGCCAGACTGGGATGGGCACTCGTCGCGCCCGCGCTCGGCGTCATTGCGCTGATCGCGATTTTTCCGCTCGGCTGGACCTTCTGGGAATCGCTCCATCTCCACGAGCTGAGAATGCCGTGGCTCGGCAAACCCTTCATCGGTCTGGCGAACTACATCGAGATCGCCAAAGACCCGCGTTTCTGGGCGGCGCTCGGCCATACCGCGTTCTTCACCGTCGTTTCGATCTCACTCGAGCTGCTAATCGGATTGTTTCTGGCGCTGGCGATGAATCGGGTTTTCCGAGGACGCGGCTTCGTGCGCGCGGCGGTACTTGTGCCGTGGGCAATCCCTACAGTGGTGGCCGCACTTCTGTGGCGTTTCATATTCGAGTCCCAAGGCGGCATCCTCAACGCGCTGCTCGTCAAAGCCCACTTTCTCGACCAGCCGATGGTTTGGTTCATCGAGGCTTCGACGGCTTGGGTACCGGTGATCCTTTCCGATGTCTGGAAGACAACTCCATTCGTCGCGCTGCTGCTTCTCGCTGGATTGCAGAACATCGATTTGAGTCTTTATGAAGCAGCCGCTGTCGATGGCGCGAACGCATGGTGGCAGCTGCGGCACATCACGCTGCCGTTGCTCAAGCCGGCGATCCTGGTGACGCTGATCTTCAGAACGCTCGATGGCTTCCGGGTTTTCGATCTGATCTACGTCCTGACCGGAGGAGGCCCCGGTACGTCGACTGAACCCGTCGCGCTCTACACCTTCAACGCGCTGCTCCAGAATCTGAGATTCGGCTATGGTTCGGCGCTGTCGGTTGTGATTTTTGCGATCACGTTCGGGCTGGCGCTCCTCTACGTGCGCGGTTTGGGAGTGAAGCTCGGCGGAGAAGAGTGAAGTCTCAGCAGGCGGGGGCGACGACGCGCGGCGTGGGGCGCTGGATGTTCGGCGGTGCGCTCGTGCTGTTGATGCTCTTCACGCTCTTCCCGTTTTATTGGGCGATCGTGGCGTCGTTCACATCGGACGCCGCGCTTTTCCGCGACCCGTCGCTCATTCCGCAGCCTCTGATTTTCGACCACTATCGGGCGTTGTTCACCGAGCGCGACTTCATCACACCAATAAGAAATTCACTGGTGGTCGCCGGAACAACGACGCTTTTCTGCCTGACGGTTGGAACGCTCGCCGCCTACGCGCTGGCGCGCATCGAGTTCCGCGGCAAGGCGCCGATTATGGCGTTTATACTCGCGGTGACGATGTTCCCGCAGATCTCGATCGTCAGCCCCCTCTACCTGTTACTGCGCTCTCTTCATCTGATCGATACGTACCCTGGCCTGATCATGCCGTACATGACGTTCGCGATGCCGCTGACGGTCTGGGTGCTGACGGGCTCGATCCGCCAGATTCCGAAAGATCTCGAGGAAGCCGCGCACGTCGACGGCGCGACCCGGCGGCAAAGCTTCACAAAAATCCTGCTGCCACTCGCGGTGCCCAGCCTGGCAACCACGGGTATTCTGACATTCATCTATTGCTGGAACGAGTTCCTGTTCGCGTTGTCGTTCACCTTGGGACCCGAACGGCAAACCGTGCCGGTGGCGATCGCGCTGTTTCGCGGGCAGTACCAGGTGCCTTGGGGGGAGATTCTCGCCGCCGCTGTCGTAGCGACGGCGCCGGTCGCGGCGATGGTTCTCGTGTTTCAGCGGAGAATCGTGCAGGGGCTGACGGCTGGCGCGGTGAAAGGATGAACTACAACTACCAACTGCAAAGGAAGTGGATGCGAGATCTCAGCAACTCCCGATCTCAGCAGTTCAATGGAGATTGAATGGCCAAAATCAGTCTAGAGGAAGTAGACAAGATCTACCCGAACGGCTACGTCGCCGCCCGCGATCTCAGCCTCGATGTCGCCGACGGCGAGCTTCTCGTTCTCGTCGGGCCCTCGGGAAGCGGGAAATCAACCGTGCTTCGGATGATGGCCGGCCTCGAGCGCGTAACCGACGGCGTCATTCGCATCGGCGACCGCGACGTGACCGATCTCCCGCCGCAGCAGCGCGACATCGCGATGGTCTTCCAGAATTACGCGCTTTACCCGCACATGACGGTTCGAGAGAACCTCGGCTTCGGGCTTACCATCCGGAAACAGCCTCCCTCGTTGATCGGCGAACGCGTGCGCACGATCGCCGCTTCGCTGGGCCTCGATGCTCTACTCGATCGCAAACCCGCGCAGCTTTCGGGCGGTCAGCGCCAGCGCGTCGCACTCGGCCGAGCAATCGTCCGCGAGCCACTGGCGTTTCTCTTCGACGAGCCGCTCTCCAACCTCGACGCGCAGTTGCGTGTCGAAACGCGCGTCGAACTCTCGCGGCTGCACCGGAAGCTCGGGGCAACGATGGTCTACGTCACCCACGACCAGTCAGAAGCCCTCACGCTCGGTGATCGCATCGCGGTTCTCAAGGAAGGAGTGCTGCAGCAGATCGCGACGCCGATGGAGCTCTATCAGCGGCCGGCGAACAAGTTCGTGGCCGGCTTCATCGGCAGTCCGGCGATGAATTTCATCGAGGGCGTGATCCAACGCTCTGGAGACCCCGGCAAGGGCGCCGGCATGTGCATCTTCAAGGGAATAGATCTGACCCTCGACGTGCCGTGCGACGGCGAAGCGCGCGGCCGCGTCTACCTCGGCGTTCGTCCCCAACACATCGAAGTGAGCGCCGACGGACAGAATAGACCGAGAGCTGAAGTCGGTGTCGTGGAGCCGATGGGGAACGAGCTGATCGTCTACGTCACGCTCTCAGGCGGCGACAAGCTGGTCGCTGTCGCACCACCGCAGGCTCCGATCAAGCCGGGCGATATCGTCTCGATCAGGGTACGGCCTGAGGGAGTTCACATCTTTGACGCCGATTCCGGCAAACGAATCGACCCCACTCCCCAGCGTCTCTAACGCCTACGCCCGGGGCAGCGACAGAGTAAACCGCGAACCCTTTCCCAGCTCGCTCCGGACTGTGAGATCGCCGCCCATGCGGCGTGCGAGGTCGCGGCTGATGGCGAGCCCGAGTCCCGTACCTTCGTGCTTCGACGCGTAATCGCGATTCACCTGCACGAAAGGCTCGAAGATGGCGTCCAGCTTGTCGGGCGGGATTCCGGCGCCGTCGTCTTCGACGGCGAGGTAAATCATCTTGTCGTCTTCCTCACAGTCGAGCGAGATGTGGCCTCCCTCGGGTGTGAACTTGATCGCATTGGACAGCAGGTTGATAAGAATCTGGCGCACCTTGTCGGGATCCCCACAGGCCTCCGTTTCCGGAAAGTCGTCATCCATTTTGAACTGCAGTCCCTTCTCCCTCAACTGCGGCTCTACGAACTCTCGTAGGCTGTCGATAACAGTGCCCAGTCCCATCGGCGAGGTGTTAACAGCAACGTGCCCCGCCTCGATCTTTGCGAAATTGAGAACATCGTTGATCAGCGACAGCAAGTGGCGCTGGCTGCGGTCGATGCGATCGAGGTCTACGCGTTGCTCAGGAGTAATCGGGCCCCGCAATTCCAGTCTCAATAGCTCCGAGTATCCGGCGATTGCGTTGAGGGGCGTACGCAACTCGTGGGACATTGTCGCCAGGAACTGGCTCTTCGCGGCATTCGCTTCTTCAGCCTCGTGACGCGCGGCCCGCTCGCTCTCGACGAGATGCTTGTACTCCGTCACATCGATGCCTGCAGTTAGCCATAGCCGGCGGCCGTCGGGCAGGGATCCGAGTGCGACACGATGAAAATCCCAGATGCGATCGTCACCCTTGGCGGTCCGGACCGTCTGCTCCCCAAGGTGAAGCGATTCGCCCTCCGGCTGATCGAAACCATCCTTGCCGAGGGCAATGACCGGTTTCTGATCGGTGGCTGGGAAGGCAAGTGCCGCCCATTCGTCGGTGGTGGTAACGGATGACGGGTAATAACCGGTGAGCGTCATCCACGCCTCGCTCAGCTGCAGGATCTCTCCATCAGATGCGTGAAGCATCAACGGGTAAGGAGCGGACTGGACTGCCGCCCGCAGGCGCATCTCGCTTTCGCGGAGCGACAGTTCCGCCGCCTGGCGCTGTTCGAGGTTGGCCTTCACATCGAGCTGGCGTTGGCGAGCGCGCAGGCCGGAGCGAATTACTGTCGTAAGAGTTGCGACTCGCACGGGACGCTCCAGCAGCGTGACGTTGCCTTTCTGCGCCACGCCTTTGAGGGTCCGAGGAAGTGCGCCGGACAGCTCATCTTCGCCGGTCAGGATGACGATGGGTACGTCCGACCACGCCGGTTGCTTGTCCAGGGATTCGAACAGCTTGTCGCGCGCCTGCGGAGCGAGCGCCTCCTCCGCCATTAACAACAAGCCGATCTCCTCTTTCCCGATCAACTCACAAACGGCGGACATGTCGGCGCACACCCGGGGCTGGAGTCCCGCCTTCTCCAGAACCATGTGCGCTACGCGGCCGTCCTGACCCGTAGGCGTGAGCACTGCCACCGGCAGTGTTTCAGGCGCTGGACTTTTTGCGGCGGCGCTTGCGTCCATGCTCTCCCTGTCCGTCCTCGCCGTGGTTGCGGGCTTCACTCGACTGTTCTCTGACCCCTTCGCGATAGGGCTCGCTTCCGTTTTCCAAAAGCGGTCCGGAGGCGCCGACATAATGAGGCACGCCCGTCAGCACGCCCTGGAACTCGTGCAAAGGCTCGCCTACAAAGAGACCGCCCTTCTGAACCTTGCACTCGCGAATCGTGCGTTCGTGATCGCCGCTTCTCTTTTTCACTACTGAGATTGCCTGACGCACGGTCCCGGCGACCTCGAAGTAGCGCATCAGAATCACGGTGTCCGCGAGGTAGCTCACCTCGACCGCCTCGTCCACCGGATTTCCAAAGATTCCGTGCTGCACCAGAGTCATGATGCAGGTGACGCCGTTGTTCGAGAGAAAACTGAGCAGCTCGTGGATCTGAATCGGCAGCAGTCTCTCTTCCGGCATCGACTGCATGTAGCCATTGATAGAGTCTATGATCACGAGCGAGCACTTGTCATCCTCAACCGCGCGGACGACCTGACTGGCGAATTCGCCTGGGGACAACTCGGTGGGCTCGACCTGGGTCATCCTGAGCTGGCCCGATTCCCTCGCCTGGTCCATCTCCATCCCGAGAGCTGCGGCGCGGAGCCTGAACGTGGTCATGCGCTCGTCGAACAGGTAAAAAAGAACCTTTTTCCCGCGGTTGATCTCCGCACGCGCGAACTGCGTACAGAGAACGGATTTCCCAGTCCCTGCCGCTCCGGTAATGAGAGTGCTGGTGCCGCAGGTAATGCCTCCGCCCATTAGTTCATCGAGCGGCTTCGACCCACTCAACAGCATATCGCTGGACACGTCGACTCGCGGCGCATCCTGGAGTACTCTCGGATAAACCTCAATGCCGCCAGTGACGATTCGGAAATCGTGGAACCCGCCGCGGAACTGAATCCCCCGCACCTTCGTTACCTGGAGCCGTCGGCGCTCGGATCCGTATTCCAGGGCGACGTGCTCGAGAACGATCACGCCATGCGCAAGACTGTGGAGCTGCAGATCACCCTCCGGCGCTGTCTTGTCGTCGAGCAGCAGTACTGTGCATTCGCGGCCGCTGAAAAACTGTTTGAGTGCGAGAATCTGCCGTCGGAAGCGCAGGGGCTCGCGCGCAAGCAGGCGCATCTCGGAGAGTGAGTCGAACGCGACGCGGGCCGGGTTGTGCCTCTCGTACGCCTTGAGCACTTCGTCCACCGTTTGCTGAAGCTCGACTTCGGCGGGATGAAAAATGGTGTAGTCATCTGCAGTGTCGCCGGCGTTGTCCTTCGACAGCTCGAAGATCTCGATGCCATCGAGGCTCCAGCCATGCGAGTCCGCGACTGCAGTGAGCTCTGCTTTGGACTCAGACAGCGTTACGTAGAGTCCGCGCTCGCCGTTAGCCACCCCTTCCAGGAGGAATTGGAGCGCGAGCGTCGTCTTGCCTGTGCCCGGTTCCCCGTCGACCAGATAGAGATGATTGGTGGGCAAACCACCACCGAGGATGTCATCAAGACCTTTGACACCCATAGCCGCTCTTGGAATTTCTTGTCCCGCCTCAGGTTTGGATGGTGCAACCACTGCTGAATCCTATTTTTTATCCCGCGAGTATCAGGCGCCCGCGATCCTTCTCAGCGCCTGAACAGCGTCTACGACGTCCTTGGTTGGCATCGCACCGGTCATCACGGCGGGCACGAGTTTGTCATCACGACTGTACAGGTCGTTCCCGAAATAGAGCTGGCCGTTATTGATGTACGTGGTGAAGTACGTGATGAAAACAGGGATCTTCTTCGGCACCTTCACCGAGTGATCGTCCGGCCCATCGCGCATCGCCTGCTGTACCTTGTCGGCAGGCCAACCAAGCACCCATTCTGCCAATTCGTCCGGCTTCTCTAACCGGATGCAGCCGTGGCTGAAGGCGCGCACGTCCTTGTTGAACAACTCGTGATTCGGCGTATCGTGCAGGTAGATGTTGAAGTCATTGGGGAAGAGAAACTTCACGAAGCCCAGCGCGTTCTTCGGCCCAGGCCGCTGACGTACTCCCGTCTGCCCGCCCTGATTGAACGTCTCCATGTTCTGGCTCGCCATGTAAGCGCTACCCTTCGGAAAGATCTCCTTGGCCGCGATAGCTGGCGGGACATTCCAGTAAGGGCGGAATACCACCGTCTCCATGGAGTCCGCGAAGACCGGTGTCGCCTTGTCCTGATACTCCTGCCCGACAATAACCTTCATCTCGAGGACCTTCTGGCCGCTGTCGTATGCTTCCAGCTTGAACGCCGGCACGTTGACGAATATGTAGCGCTGGCCGAAAGTCCGCGGCAGCCACCGGTATCGTTCCATGTTCGCGGCGATTTCCGCGAGTCTGTAGCTGGCGGTAACGTTCATCGCGTCGATGGTCTCTTTGCCGAGCGCGCTGTCCACGTTGATGGAGTGCCGCTGCTGAAATACCGCGACCGCTCCGGCCAACCCATGATCGTAGGTACCGGAACTCGACGTCGATGCGCGGGTCGCACTCGCTGAGTCCGACCCCCCCGCTGTC
>C688J18823_10000119_pt1 | contig 40827 bp, 39 predicted proteins | sample HopSoiMetagenom1_FD_18823 | JGI IMG/M metagenome (IMG submission 18823)
GGAGCTGCCGCTCCTGCGCTTCGTGAGCTCGATCGGCGAGACGGCCATCGTCTCGCGCGCGGTCGCCGGCCGGCTCGCGACCCTCGAGGCGCAGCAACGCGAAGTCTCCGAGGCGCGCATTCGCACGCAGCAGTTCGCCGCGCAGGTGAAAGTCGACGAAGCGCAGATCAAGCAGTACTACGAGCAGAACGCCGCGGAATTTCGCACGCCGGAGCGAGTGCGCGCCGAGTACGTTGTGCTTTCCGCCGACGCGCTGGCACGCCAGGAACCGCCGACGGAGGAGGAGATCAAGAAGGCCTATGAAGCGCGCGCGAGCGCCTTCCGGGTGGAGGAGCAGCGCCGCGCGAGCCACATCCTCGTGAAGACGAAGGAGGAGGCGGACAAGATCGTCGCCGAGGTGAAGGCGAATCCCAATCGGTTTACCGACCTGGCGAAGAAGCAATCGCAGGACACGGGCTCGGCCGAGAAGGGCGGCGACCTCGGCTGGTTCGGGCGCGGCATGATGGTGAAGCCGTTCGAGGATGCCGTATTCGAGATGAAGCAAGGCGAGATCCGCGTCGCGCAGAGCGAGTTCGGCTTCCACGTCATCCGCCTCACGGGCATCCAGGAAGGAAAGCAGCGCCCGCTCGAGGAGGTGAGGAAGGAGCTCACCGCCGAGCTCGCGCGCCAGAAAGGACAGAAGAAGTACAGCGAATCGGCCGAGGCGTTCAGCAATACGGTCTACGAGCAGTCCGAGAGCCTCAAGCCTGCCGCCGACAAGTTCAAGCTGCAGATCCAGACCACCGGCTGGGTAGCAAAGACCGGCGGCCAGGAGCTCGGCGCGCTGGACAATGCGAAGCTCCTCGCCGCGCTCTTCTCCTCGGATGCCATCGCGAACAAGCGCAACACCGACGCGGTGGAAGTGGCGCCGAACACGCTCGTCGCCGCGCGCGTCGTCGAGCACCAGCCGGCTGCGCAGCGCAAGTTCGAGGACGTGAAGAACGACATCGCCGAGACGCTGCGGGGCCGCGAGGCATTCAAGCTCGCCGAGCAGGAAGGCACGGCTACGCTCGAGAAGCTGCGCAAGGGCGAGGACGTGCAGCTCGCCTGGAGCGCGCCGAAGCTCGTTTCTCGGCGCGATGCGCAAGGGTTTCCCGCCGATCTCGTTCGCCGAGTCGTCGCCGCCGATGTGTCCAAGCTACCCACCTATATCGGCGCGCCGGTCGAGGGCGCGGGCTATCTCCTGATGCGCATCACCAAGGTAGTCGAAGGCAAGCCTGCCGCGGACGAGAAGCAGAACGAGCAGCGCGTGGCGGGGATGCTGGGCGTCGCGGAGTACGAAGCCTACGTGGCCAGCCTGAAGGGCAGGGCCGACATCAGCATCAACGCAGCGAATCTCGAGAAGAAGTAGCCGTTACTCGGCCGAGCCAATCCCGGCCACGACGTGGCTGAAGCCTGCGTCGACGTAGAGAATTTCGCCCGTTACCGCCGCCGCCATGTCGGAAAGCAGGAACGCCGCCGCGTTGCCGACGTCTTCGGTGGTGACGTTGCGGCGCAGCGGGGCGTGCTCCTCGACGAATTTCAGGATCTTGCCGAAGCCGCCGATGCCCGCCGCGGCGAGCGTCTTGATCGGCCCGGCGGAGATGCCATTCACCCGGATGCCGCTCGGTCCGAGGCTCGAAGCCATGTACCGCACTGCCGCCTCGAGGCTCGCCTTGGCAAGGCCCATGGTGTTGTAGTTCGGCACGACCCGCTCGGCGCCCAGGTAAGTGAGCGTCAAGAGCGAGGCGTTCTTGCTCAGGATCGGTTTCGCCGCCTTGGCGAGGGCCGCAAAGCTGTAGGACGAGATGTCGTGGGCCTGCCGGAAGGCCTCGCGCGACACGCCTTCCAGGAAGTCGCCGGCGATCGCCTCGCGCGGGGCGAAGGCGAGCGCGTGCACCAGGCCGTCGAGCTGGTTCCATTTGCCTTTCACTGCGGAAAACAAGCGCTCGATCTCGGCGTCGTCCGTAACCTCGCACGGCAGCGCCATCTGCGCGCCGAGCTCCTTCGCCATGTCCTCGCAGCGGTCCTTGAACCGCTCGTTCTGATAAGTAAGGGCGATGTCGGCGCCTTCGCGCCGCGCGACCCTGGCGATGCCGTAGGCGATCGAGCGGTTCGAAAGCAATCCCGTAACCAGGATTTTGCGGCCGGAGAGGATTCCCATGGGCCGATTATACTTTTCGCCCGATGAGCGCCCGTGCGCTGTGCCTGGCTGTTCTGCTGCAAGCGTGCGCGGCATTCGGGGCCGACAAGGTCCTGCGCGTCACGTTCCAGGCGGCGGAGACCGGCTTCGATCCGGTGCGGGTATCCGACTATTACTCCGGCAGCATCATCGAGGCGATCTTCGAGCCGCTCCTCACCTACGACTACCTGGCGCGGCCCGCGCGGCTGGTGCCGAAGACCGCCGAGGCGCTGCCGCAGGTGTCCGCGGATGGGCGCACCTACACGCTCAAGGTGCGAAAAGGCATCTACTTCTCCGACGACGCGTCATTCAAGGGCGCCAGGCGCGAGCTCACCGCGCAGGACTACGCATACTCCATCAAGCGCTTTTTCGATCCCCGCTATCGCTCGCCCTACGCCTTCATCTTCACCGGCAAGATCGTCGGCCTCGATGCCAAGCAAACGGCGGCCTTCGACTACGACGCGCCCGTGGCCGGGCTGCAGACACCGGACCGCTACACGCTCGTCATCCGCCTGCGCGAGCCGGATATCAACTTTGCGCACGTGCTCGCCTTTCCGCTCGTCGGCGCGGTGGCGCGGGAAGCGATCGATGCCTACGGCGAGGAATCGCCTTCGCACCCGGTCGGCACCGGCGCCTTCCGGCTGAAGCGCTATGTGCGCTCGTCGAAGATCGTGCTCGAGCGCAATCCTTCCTTTCGCGAGACGCGATGGGATTTCGACCCGGGCGACAACGCGCGCTTTCGCGCCCTGGCCGAGCGCATGCGGGGCAAGCGCCTGCCGGCGATCGACGGCGTGGAAGTGAGCATCATGGAGGAGACGCAGAGCCGCTGGCTTGCCTTCCAGCGCGGCGAGACCGACATCGAGTACCAGCTCGCCGAGGTGGCGCCGACCTTCCTCGGCGACGACGGGCGCCTGCGGCCGGAATTCCAGCGGCGCGGCATCCAGCTCGATCGCAGCACCGATGCCGAGATCATCTATCTCTTCTTCAACATGCAGGACAAGACGGTCGGCGGCTTCACGAAGGAGAGGATCGCGCTGCGCCGGGCGATCGCCATGGCCTACAAGGTCGAGGACCAGATCCGCATCATCCGCAAAGGGCAGGCGGTCCGTGCGCATTACCCGATTCCCGCTGGCGTGGCGGGCCACGATCCGGACTACCGCAATTCGATTCCCTACGATCCGGCGGCCGCCAACGCACTGCTGGAGCGCTATGGCTATAGAAAAGGCGCCGACGGTTACCGCCGCCATCCCGATGGGCAGCCGCTCGTCATCCGCTACGGTTCGATGCCGACCGAACGCGACCGCCAGTTCGACGAGCTGATGAAGCGCTCGCTCGACTCGATCGGGCTGCGCCTCGAGATTCAGAAGGAGCGCTTCCCGGAGATGATCAAGCTGCAGAAGGAATGCCGCGTGATGGTCCATCACAGCGCCTGGATCGCCGACTATCCGGACGGCGACAATTTCATGCAGCTTCTCTATGGGCCGAATACGCACGAAAGCAACAACGCCTGCTATCAGTCGAAGGACTTCGACCGCCGCTACGAGAAATCGCGCCGGCTGCCCGACGGTCCCGAGCGCGACCGGCTCTACCACGAGATGACTCGCATCATGGAGCTGGACACGGCGTGGCTCCTCACCGATACGCGCATCCGCAATTCGCTGCAGCAGCCGCGTGTCGTGGGGTACACCAAGCACCCGGTACTGCACGCCGAGTGGATGTACCTGGACCTCGAGTAGCGGTTGGCCGCCTACACGCTGAGACGGCTGTGGCAGTTCGTCCCGACGCTGGCCGGTGTCGTCCTCTTGGTGTTTTTCCTGTTCAACTGGGTGGGCGGCGATCCGGCCTACCTGCTCGCCGGCAAGATATCCAATCCCGCGCAGATCGAGAACATCCGCCGCCAGCTGGGCGTCGACCAGTCCTATGCCGTGCAGCTCGGCATCTTCGTCAAGCAGGTCGTCAGCGCCGACTTCGGCGCGAGCTGGGCGACGAACGAGCGCGTGGCGGACATCTTTGCGACGCGGCTCGGGCCTTCGCTCACGGTGCTGGTGCCGCTGCTTGTCATCAGCACGCTGCTCGGCCTCGCGGCCGCCATGCTGGTCGCCTACCTGCGCGGGTCGATCACCGACCGCGCGGTAATGATTGCCTGCACGGTCGGCCAGTCGATCAGCATCCTCGTCTACATCCTCGTCTTCCAGTACCTGCTGGCCTATCACCTCGGCTGGTTTCCGGTGCAGGGGTGGGGCACTACGTTCAGCGAGAACCTGCTGCGCTATAGCGCGCTCGCCATCGTGGTCGGCGTCGCGGTCTCGCTCGCGCCGGACATCCGGCTCTACCGCACCTTTTTCCTCGACGAAATCAACCAGGACTATGTCCGCACCGCGCGCGCCAAAGGCATGAGCGAAGGCCGCGTGATGTGGGTGCATGTGCTGCGCAACGCGGCGATCCCGATCGTCACCAACGTGCTGCTGCAGCTTCCCGGCCTGCTCGCCGGCGCATTCCTCATCGAGCGCTTCTTCGGCATCCCCGGCATTGGCCGCGAGGTGATCCTGGCGGTGGAGCGCAGCGACTTTCCGGTGATCAAGGCGGTCACCGTGTATGTCGCGATAGCGACGATGATTGTGAATCTGGCGGCGGATCTTCTTTACCGCGCCATCGACCCTCGGGTGCAGCTCAAATGACGGAGCAGGGAGTCTGGACGCTCGCCTGGTTGCGCTTCAGCCGCGACCGCGTCGGATTCGCCTCGTTGATGGTCGTACTCGTCTACGTGGGGATCATGCTTGCGGCGGCAATCGGCTGGCTGGCGCGGGACTGGTCCGAGGAGCGAGGGGTGAGCTACGCGCCGCCGACTTTCCTCGGGCCCGATCGCTCGGCCGCAGCAGCGGCGATCGCAGAGCAGCGCGGCCCGGGCGACGACTACGGTATCCCCGACCCCTTGGCAGCGGACCTCGCGGAGATCGCGAAGGGGTTGACCGGAACCGGAGCGAGCGAGGCGCGCTCGCCGACGCTCGCGTTCGGCGCCGACAAATGGGGACGCGATGTGCTCCAAAAGACGCTCAAGGGTGCGCAGGTCTCGCTATTTGTCGGCCTGGCGGCGGCGCTGCTCGCCACGCTCCTCGGCACGATCTTTGGTGCGCTCGCCGGTTTCCGCGGCGGCTGGGTGGACGACATCTTCAATTGGCTCTACAGCGTGTTCACGTCCATCCCTTATTTGCTTCTCGTGCTCGCCGTCGCCGCAGTGGTGAACCAGAAAGGCGTGGCGACGGTGATCCTGATCCTCGGGCTCACCGGCTGGACCGGGATCTTTCGCCTGGTGCGCGCGGAATACATGAAGCACAAGGTGCGCGAATACGTATTGGCAGCCGATGCGATCGGAGCGTCGCCGGCGCGGCGCATGTTCGTCCACATCCTGCCGAACGTGAGTCACGTCGTCCTCGTGCAGCTGTCGCTCCACGTCGTGCTGTTCATCAAGTCCGAGGTGATCCTCACCTTCCTCGGCTTCGGCGTCGGCGTCGACACGGTCTCCTGGGGAAGCATGCTTGCCGAGGCCGGCAGCGAGCTGCTGCTCGGCAAGTGGTGGCAGATCACCGCGGCGACCATCGCCATGGCGCTCCTCGTCACCGCGTTCAGTCTTTTCACCGATGCGATGCGCGACGCCCTCGACCCAAGGCTGAGATGACGCTGCTCGCCATCCAGGATTTGAACGTTTCATTCGGCGCCGTGCCGGCGGTGAAGCGCATCTCGTTCGAGGTGGACGAGGGCGCGAGCGTCGCACTGGTCGGCGAGTCAGGCAGCGGCAAGTCGGTGACCGCGCTCTCCATCATGGGCCTTCTTCAGGGCGCCGCGGTGAAGGGCGACATCCGCTATCGGGGGGAAAGGCTCGAGCCGCGGCGGCTGCGCGGCGCCGAGATCGCGATGATCTTCCAGGAGCCGATGACCTCGCTCAACCCGGTCTTCAGCGTCGGCTTCCAGATCGGCGAAGTCCTGCGCAAGCATCTCGGGCTTCGCGGCCGTGCGCTACGCGTCCGGGTCGCCGAGCTCCTGGACGAGGTCGGGCTGCCGCCCGGCAGGGCCGACGCCTATCCGTTCCAGCTCTCTGGCGGACAGCAGCAGCGCGTGATGATTGCCATGGCGGTGGCGTGCGAGCCGAAGCTCTTGATCGCCGACGAGCCCACCACCGCGCTCGACGTAACGGTGCAGCGCCAGATCCTCGATCTCATCGCGCGCGTGCGCGAGGCTCACCGCATGGCCTTGCTCTTCATCACGCACGACCTCGGCCTCGTGGCCGAGATCGCCGACCGGGTCGTCGTCATGCGCGACGGCGAAATTCGCGAGCAGGGCGCCACGTCGCAGATCTTCGCCGCCCCGCGGGACGCTTATACGCGCGCGCTGCTCTCGTGCCGGCCACCGCTCGGCCGGCGGCCGAAGCGCCTGCCGGTGATCTCGGACTTCATGGACGGCAAGCCGGCGACGACGGAGGAGCGCTCGCGCGGGCTGAGCGGCGACGAGCCGGCGATACTGGAGGCGCGCGGACTGGCGAAGAATTTCCGCGCCTTCCGCGCCGTAAAGGGCGCCTCGTTTCGCATTGCGAAGGGCAAGACACTCGGCGTGGTGGGTGAATCGGGATCGGGAAAGACCACGCTCGCGCTCCTCCTCACACGGCTGCACGAGGCGAACGGCGGCGAGGTGCGCTTCGACGGCGTGGATCTGTTTAAGCTCGAGGGAAAGGGGTACAAGCGGCGCATCCAGATCGTGTTCCAGAACCCCTATGCGTCGCTCAACCCCCGTTTCACCGTCGGGCAGATCCTCGCCGAGCCGTTGCTCATCCACGGCATCGGCGCGGGCGCCGGCGACAGGCGCTCGCGCTCGCTCGAGCTTCTGGACAAGGTCGGGCTTCCGGCCGGGGCGCTCGACAAGTATCCTCACGAATTCTCGGGCGGCCAGCGCCAGCGCATTGCGATCGCGCGGGCCCTGACGCTGCAGCCCGAGCTCCTGATCCTCGACGAATCGGTCTCGGCCCTCGACGTTTCCGTGCAGGCGCAGCTATTGAACCTCCTGCAGGATCTGCAGGACGAATACGGGATGAGCTATCTCTTCATCTCCCACGACTTGGCGGTGGTGCGATACATGTCCGACGAAGTGATCGTCATGAAGGACGGCGAGATCGTGGAGGCCGGGCCGGCCGACGAGCTCTTCGCGCACCCGCGTCACCCCTACACACAGACGCTCCTAGCCTCGATTCCCGGGCGCGCGGTGTGAAGGTCGCGCTTTTTCTCCTTCTCGTTGCAGCCGCACGTGCGGCGTCGGCGGCGCACGCCTACGCCCAGTTCGGCGACGTCAAGTACCCGAAGGATTTCGCGCACTTCGAGTGGGTGAATCCCGACGCGCGGAAGGGCGGCGACCTGCAGCTCGTGCCGCCGACGAGGCTCACCAACTTCGACAAGTTCAATCCGTTCACCTTGAAGGGCAGTGCGGCACCGGGGCTCGGTGCGCTCGTCTTCGAGACGCTGCTGACCGGCACGATGGACGAGCCGACCACGGCCTACGGCCTGCTCGCCGAGGACATCGAGGTGCCGGCCGATCGCATGTCGGCGACATTCCGCCTGAATCCGGCGGCGCGCTTCCAGAACGGCAAGCCGGTAATGGCCGAGGACGTGAAGTACACCTTCGACCGGCTGATGAGCAAGGAGGCGGCGCCGCAGTACCGCGTGGTCTACGGAGAAGTGAAGCGAGCCGTGGTCACCGGGCCGCGCACCATCCGTTTCGACTTCGCGCGGCCGAGCGCGGAGCTGCCGCTCCTCGTCGGCAACCTGCCGGTGTTCAGCCACGAGTGGGGGGCGGGCAAGAAATTCGACCAGGTGATCATGGACCAGCCGATCGCCACCGGCCCCTACAAGATCGGCAGCATGAACTTCGGCCGCGACATCACCTACGAGCGCGATCCCAATTACTGGGCGAAGGACCTCGGCGTGCGCCGCGGCATGTACAACTTCGACCGCGTCACCTACAAGATCTACAAGGACACCACGGCGCAGACGGAAGCGTTCAAGGCCGGCGAATTCGATTACCTGCGAACCTTCTCTGCGCGCGAGTGGGCGCGGGTGTACGTGGGCAAGAAGTTCGACTCGGGCGAGCTCATCAAGGCGGAGCTGCCCTCCAAGAACGCCGGCGACTTCCAGGGCTTTCTCATCAATACCCGGCGCGAGAAGTTCAAGGATCCGCGTGTGCGCGAGGCGCTCGCGCTTGCCTTCGACTACGAATGGCTGAACCGCCGGCTCATGTACAGCGCGTACGTGCGCTGCCGCGGCTGGTTCAACGGCAGCGATTTCGAAGCGAAGGAGCTACCCGGGCGCGACGAGCTCGCAGTCCTCGAGCCGCTTCGCAAGCAGCTCGATCCGAAAGTGTTCAAGGAGCCGGTGCCGCTGCCGCCGAGCACCAACCCACCGTCGAGCCTGCGCGAGAACCTGCGCAAGGCACGCGAGCTTCTGGCGGCTGCGGGATGGACGTATCGCGACGGCGCCCTGCGCAACGCCAAGGGCGAGCCGTTCGTCGTTGAATATCTCGACGGCGGCTCGGGCGGCGAGCGCGTGGTGACACCGTGGTTCCAGGCACTCGGCAAGCTCGGCATCGAAGGCGTCTACCGGCGCGCCGACTTCGCGCTCATCCAGAAGCGCCTCGACGTCTTCGACTTCGATCTCTTCACGGTACGCTGGCCGGGCAGCGAATCCCCCGGCAGCGAGCTCGTCGACCGCTTCGGCTCGGGGTCCGCCGACACCGAGGGCTCCAGCAACCTGATCGGCATCAAGGACCCGGCGGTGGATGCGCTGCTGGACAAGGTCGTTTCCGCCCATACGCGGCCCGAGCTCATCGCAGCGCTGCGCTCGCTCGACCGAGTGCTGCGTCACGGCCACTTCGCCGTGCCGCAGTGGTTCTCGAGCACGTACCGCATCGCCTACCGCGCGGGCAAATTCGAGCAGCCCAAAACCATGCCGCTCTACTATCAACCCGAGGACTGGGTGGTCTCCACCTGGTGGAGGAAGCCGTAGATGTGGTCGTACATCCTCAAGCGGCTGCTCCTCATGATCCCGACCCTTTTCGGCATCCTGCTCATCACGTTCATCGTCATCCAGTTCGTCCCCGGCGGTCCGGTCGAGCAGATGGTGGCGCAGCTTCAAGGCCGCGATGCGGCGGGCGGGGAGGTCGGGGCGCGCGCCGCGACGGCCCCCGGACTCGGCGGCTACCGCGGCCGGCAGGGGGTGGACGCGGCGAAGATCGAGGAGATCAAGAAGCTCTACGGCTTCGACAAGCCGGCGCACGAGCGCTTCGTGCAGATGCTCGGCCAGTTCGCGCGCTTCGACCTTGGCCGCAGCTTCTTCCACAACAAGGACGTGTGGCAGCTCATCAAGGAGAAGCTGCCGGTGTCGATCAGCCTGGGGCTGTGGACTTTTCTTCTCACTTATTTGATTTCCGTGCCCCTCGGCATCGCCAAGGCGGTGAGGGCGGGCACCGGATTCGACACGGCGACCACCTTCGTCGTGCTGCTCGGCTATGCCATCCCGAGCTTCGTGCTCGGCGTGGTGCTGCTCGTCTACTTCGCCGGCGGCAGCTTCGTGCAGTGGTTTCCCTTGCGCGGCCTCGTCTCGTCGAACTGGCACGAGCTCAGCGTCGGACACAAGATCGCGGATTACTTCTGGCACATCGCGCTGCCGGTGAGCGCGATGGTGATCGGCGGCTTCGCCGTGATCACCATCCTCACGAAGAATTCGGTCCTGGAGGAGATCCGCAAGCAGTACGTGATGACCGCTCGTGCGAAGGGCGTGGACGACCGCAAGGTTCTTTGGCGGCACGTGTTCCGCAACGCGATGATCCCCATCATGACCGGCTTTCCGGCGGCCTTCGTCGCCGCTTTCTTCACCGGGTCGCTGCTCATCGAGACGCTTTTCTCGCTCGACGGACTGGGGCTCCTCTCCTACGAGTCGGTGATCCGTCGCGACTATCCGGTGGTCTTCGGCAGCCTGTACGTCTATACGATCATCGGCTTGCTCACCAACCTGATCCGCGACCTGACCTATGTGTGGGTCGATCCGCGCGTGAAGTTCTTCGACTAGCGCCGTGGCTTCCATCGTCAGCGGCACCGACGCCTCGCCGAACGCCCCGAGCGTGCCAATCCACGCCAGCCCGGCGCTGCGCGCCTGGCGGCGCTTCCGCGCCAACCGCCTCGGCTACGCGAGCCTCGCCGTGTTCCTTTTCCTCTTCGCGATCAGCCTCTTCGCCGAGGTGCTGTCGAACGACAAGCCGCTCGTCGTGCGCTACGACGGCCACTGGCATTTCCCGGTGCTACAGACGCTGCCCGAGACCACCTTTGGCGGCGACTTCCCCACGCCGACCGACTACCTCGATCCCGACATCCGCGCCAACCTCGAGAAGCCCGGCAACTGGGTGCTCTATCCGCCGAACCGTTATCACGCCCGCACCATCAACTATTTCGCCAAGAGCCCGGACCCATCGCGGCCGAGCGCGGAGAACTGGCTGGGCACGGATGCGCAGGGGCGGGACCTTCTCGCGCGGCTGCTCTACGGCTTCCGCCTGTCCGTCTTCTTCGGCCTGATAGTCGCCGCGGCGTCGACCGTCTTCGGCATCCTTTTCGGCGCGCTGCAGGGCTACTTCGCCGGCTGGACCGACATCGTCATGGAGCGCCTGAAGGAAATCTGGGGCTCGATGCCGATGCTCTACATGCTGATCATCTTTTCGTCGCTCTTCTCGCCCAGCTTCTGGCTTCTCGTCGTGCTGATTGCCGTCTTCGGCTGGCTCGGGATAGCGGCGTATGTGCGCGCGGAGTTCCTGAAGAACCGCACTCTCGACTACGTCCGCGCCGCGCGGGCACTTGGGCAGAGCAACCGCACCATCATGTGGCGCCACATCCTGCCCAACAGCCTGACCCCCGTCGTGACGCTCGTTCCCTTCGAGATCGCCGCCTCCATCGGCGCGCTGACCAGCCTCGACTTCCTTGGGCTTGGCGTCCCGCCCGGCACGCCGAGCCTGGGCGAGCTACTGGGGCAGGGCAAGGAGAACCTCGATGCCTGGTGGATCTCGCTCTCGACCTTCACCGTACTCGTCGTCACGCTGCTGCTGTTGATTTTGATCGGCGATGCTCTGCGCGATGCCCTGGACCCGCGGAAGGTGCTCGAGGGCGAGGAGAGATGAGCCTGCTCGAGGTGAAGGACCTGAGCATCCATTTCGGTCATCGAAAGGTGGTCGACAACGTCTCGTTCTCCCTTAACGCAGGCGAGAAGCTCGCGCTGGTGGGCGAGTCGGCATCGGGCAAGACGGTGACGGCGCTCTCGACGTTGCGACTGGTCGAGGACGCGCGCCTGACCGGCAGCATCAAGTTCGACGGTCGCGAAGTGCTGACGATGCGGGAGGCGGAGCTGCACGATATGCGCGGCAGCGACATCGCCGTAATCTTCCAGGAGCCGATGACGGCGCTGAATCCGATCTTCACCGTCGGCGACCAGATCGTCGAGTCGCTCGAGCTTCACACGCCGCTGCGCGGCGAGAAGGCGTGGGCGGAAGCCGTCGCGGCGCTCAGGCGCGTGGGCATCGAGGATGCGGAGCGCCGCGCGGGCAGTTATCCGCACCAGCTTTCGGGTGGCCAACGCCAGCGGGCGATGATCGCCATGGCGCTCGCCTGTAATCCAAAGCTGCTCATCGCCGACGAGCCCACTACGGCACTCGACGTCGCCATCCGGCTGCAAATCCTCGAGCTCTTGGAGCAGCTGCGCGCGCAAGGCGGCATGGCGCTGCTCCTGATCACGCACGACCTCAATCTGGTGCGCCGCTTCGCTGACCGAGTGGCGGTGATGGAGAAAGGCGTGATGGTGGAGCAAGGGCGAACCGCAGACGTGATCGAGCGCCCGCAGCATGACTATACGAGAAAGCTGGTGAATAGCCGCCCCGACCGTAGCGTCGAGCCCGCGGCGAGCGGCGTTCTCGTTCAGGGCCGCGACGTCTTCGTGCATTACCCGACGCCGCTGCCGGGCATCCGCGGCTGGTTCAAGAGCGGACGCTTCACGGCGGTAAACGACGTCGACTTCGATCTCGCGCCGGGCGAGACGCTCGGCGTGATCGGCGAATCGGGCTCGGGCAAGACCACGCTTGCGCTCGCCATCCTCGGCCTCGTGCAGGCGCAGGGCGACATCCGCATCGGTGGTAAGCGCTGGACCGACGGCGACGCCACCCATCGGCGCAAGCTGCGCCGCGAGATCCAAGTCGTGTTCCAGGATCCGTTGTCGTCGCTTTCTCCACGCCTGACGATCCAGCAGATCGTGGGCGAGGGGCTGGAGATCCACGAGCCCGAGCTCGATGCCGCGGCGCGGCGCGAGCGCGTGCTGAAGGCTCTGCTGGACGTGAACCTCACGGAGGGCGGCAGCGCCGAGCCGCTCCTCGACCGCTATCCGCACGAATTCTCCGGTGGGCAGCGCCAGCGCATCGCCATTGCGCGCGCGCTCATCGTGCAGCCGAAAGTCGTGGTGCTCGACGAGCCGACGAGCGCGCTCGACGTCACGATCCAGAAGCAGGTGCTCGAGCTCCTGACGGAGCTGCAGAAGAAGTACGGGCTTTCCTACATTCTCGTGACGCACGATATCGAGGTCGTGCGCGCCATGGCGCATCGCGTGATGGTGATGAAGGATAGCCGCATCGTGGAGAGCGGCACGCTCGAGGACGTGATCGACCATGCCCAGTCCGACTACACGCGAAAGCTCATCGAAGCCGGCGTGGCGTGAGTCGGCGCCTCGCTGTCATCGATCTCGTTGCCTGGCTGGTCACCGCGGTGGAGGTCCTGCCGAGGCTGGGCGACAGCGGCTTCGATGCCGCGCTGGGCGTGTTAGCCGTGTTAGGCATCCTGGCGGCCATCGCTTGGCTGCGCGCCTGGCGTCTCATTGCCCTGGGTAGCGCAGCTCTCTACATCGGCTATTACGCCGTCCGCATGTATGTGCTCGACATCGAGCCGCTCCTTGCCATCCTGCCGCTGCCGCAGGCAACAGCCGATGCGTTCTATGTGCTTTGGAGCTCGCCGATGGGACGGCTCTCGCATGGTGAAGTGCTGGACGCGGCGGCGGAGCTCTGGCGCGCCTGCGTGATGCCGCTGGTGCAGCTGGGGGTGCTCTTCGCCGCCGCGCGAGCGCGCTAGTCGGCGGTCTTCTTCGGCTTGCCTTTTGGCTGCGAGCGCGGCTTGCCCTTCGACTTGCTTTTCCCCGCGGCGCGGACTTCCATCGTCACGCGCTCGCCGACTACTGCCCCTTTCGGGTTGAGCCGCTTCATGTCCTCGAGCGTGACGCCGTAGCGGCGCGCGATCGAGGTCAGCGTCTCCCCCGGCTTGACGGTGTGATAGATGCGCCGATAGGTGATCGGAATCGGCGGCGCGTACATGATCGGCAGCCGCGTCATGGCGACGGCCGTGTTGCGGTTCGCCGGCACGACCATCAGGGAGGGCAGCGACCGCGAGCGCGGCGGGATGCCGTTCACTTCCTTCAGATGGCTGACCGTCATGCCGTGCTTCTTCGCGATCGATTCGAGCGTGTCGCCTTTCTTCGGGCTGTAGGTAGCCCACGAGACGGCCGACTTCTCATCGAGCTTCTGCAGGTTCTCGTGGAACGTGTCGACCTTGTCGGCCGGCAGCACGATGCGCGGCGTGACCGAGGCTCGGATGAGGGGGCGGCTGAAGCCCGGATTGAGCGCCATGAACTGGGCCACCGACATGTCGGCGAGCTTGGCGGCGAGCTGCACGTCGATGTCGCGCAGCTTCGTGTAGGTGGCGAAGTAGGGCTGGTTCGGGATCGGATCCAGCACGATGCCGAGCGGCTCGGGATTGTTGATGATGTTCTTCAGCGCTTGCAGCTTCGGGATGTAGTGCCGCGTCTCGAGCGGCATCGAGAGGTGCGCGTAGTCGGCGGGCTTGCCGGCCGCCTTGTTCTTCGCGATTGCCCGCGCCACCGCGTTTTCCCCCCAGTTGTAGGAGGCGAGGGCGAGGTGCCAATCGCCGTGCATCTCGTACAGATACTGGAGGTAATCGAGCGCCGCGTTGGTCGAGTCGACGATGTCGCGCCGGCCGTCGTACCACCAGTTCTGCTTCAGCTCGAAGCGCTTGCCGGTTCCCGGGATGAATTGCCAAAGGCCCGAGGCATGCGCGCGCGAGTAGGCCATCGGATTAAAGGCGCTTTCCACCATCGGCAGCAGCGCGAGCTCGGTCGGCATGCCGCGCTTCTCGAGCTCCTCCACGATGTGGTACAGGTACATGCGGCTGCGATCGAAGATGCGCTGCAGGTATTCGGGCCGCGCCGCGTAGTAGGCCGTTTTCTCGCGCACCAGCGCGTTGTCGAGATCCGGAATCGAAAAGCCCTGCCGCATGCGCTGCCAGAGATCCTCCGGCGGCGTGGTGCGGTCGATGAGCGCGACGTTCGGCCGCGGCTCGACCGTGGCGCGCGGCGCATTGAAGGGCGGCGGAGGCGTTCCCGACGCCGCTGCCGGCGCGGCTGCGGGCGGCGCTGGCTTGGCAATAACAGTCGGGGGCGTGGGCGTCGGCGGCGACTCGCTCGCCGCGGACGGCGTCTCCATGGAAGGTTGCTCCGGCTCGCTGGCCGGCGGAGTCGCACACGCCTGAAGCAGCGCGACGCCGATGCCCGCGAGGAGGAGCCGGAGGGTCAAAACCGGTTCTTCCAGTCGCGGATGGCGGCGAACACGCGCACGGGGTCTGCGACCCGCGCGCCGAGATACTTGTTCGCCGACTCGATCACGGCTGGCTCGCGGCAGCGCAGGAACGGGTTGGTGGCCTTCTCGTCGCGCAGCGTGGAAGGAAGCGTGGGTTTACCGGCGTCGCGCAGGCGCTGGTCGCGCGCCTCGCGGTCGGTGAGGGCCGCGTTGTCCGGCTCGACCGCTTTTGCGAAGCCGATGTTGGCGAGCGTGTACTCATGCCCGCAATACACCTTCGTATCGTCGGGCAGGGAAGCGAGCTTGGAAAGCGAGGTGAACATCTGCTCGGCGGTCCCTTCGAACAGCCGCCCGCAGCCACAGGCGAAGAGCGTGTCGCCGCAGAACAGCGCGCCCGCCCCATAATAGGCGACGTGCGCGCGAGTGTGGCCGGGGATGTCCAGCACGTCGAAGGTGAGCCCGAGCTCGGGGATGGCGACGCGATCGCCCTCCGAGACCGGCTGCGTGAGCGTCGGAATCGGCTCGTTGCGCGGCCCGAAGACCGGCACGCGGAACTTGCCCACCAGCTCGGCGATGCCGCCGACATGATCGGGATGATGATGGGTCGCGAGAATGGCGACGAGGCGGAGGTTCTCGCGCGCGAGATAGTCGAGCACCGGAGCCGCCTCGCCGGGATCGACCACCGCGGCATGACGCTCATCGCGCAGCGTCCAGACATAATTGTCTTTGAACGCGGCGACTGGAACGATACTCAGCGGCACTTTTCCCATTGATGCGGCACTCTTTCTTGCAAAACGGGGCGCCAAAGTATAACGGCGAGCTCTCTTCGCTATCCGGGTGGTTTACGACGCCACAGGGCGCGTACGTGCTCGGCTGGGAGCTCGCCCAGTTTGACAGCGCTGTAGATGATGTGTTCGGTTTCCGGGCCGTTCAACTCGGCCTACCGGAAGTCGATTTTCTACGACAAAACCGCATCAACTTCCGCTTTTCGCTCGCNCTCGAGCCCGGCGCCAGCGTGGCGGCGGATCCGCTCGAGCTGCCGCTCGCCTCCCAGAGCATCGACCTGCTCGCGCTGCCGCACGTGCTGGAATTCCATCACAACCCGCACGAAGTGTTACGCGAAGCCGAGCGCGTCCTGATGCCAGAGGGCCAGCTCGTGATCTCGGGCTTCAATACCCTCTCGCTCTGGCGGCTGCGACAGCTCTTCGCCTCGCGCCAGCAGCCTCCTTGGGACGCGCGCTATATAGGGCTCCTCAGGCTGAGGGACTGGCTGCGCGTGCTCGGCTTCGAGCTGAATGGCGGCAAGTTCGGCTGCTACGCGCCGCCCTTCCGGCAAAAACCGTGGCTCGATCGTTTCGATTTCATGGAAAAAGCCGGCGCGCGCTGGTGGCCGCTCCTCGGCGGCATCTACGTGATCCGCGCCGTGAAGCGCGTGCAAGGCGTGCGCCTCGTGGCTCCCGCGTGGCGCATGGAGCGCGCGCGGCGCCGGGCGCTCGCGCCGGTGTCGCAACGGGTCCACAAGAACCACCATGAGTGACGACGTGGTCGAGATCTACACGGACGGCGCTTGCAGCGGCAATCCGGGACCCGGCGGGTGGGGCGCGATCCTGCGCTACAGGGGAAAAGAGAAGGAGCTCTGGGGCGGAGATGCGGCCACCACCAACAACCGCATGGAGCTCACCGCCGTCATCCGCTCGCTGGAAGCGCTGAAGCGCGAGAGCCGCGTGCGCCTATATACCGATTCGCTCTATGTGCAAAAAGGCATTTCGGAGTGGATCCATTCCTGGAAACGCAAGGGGTGGAAGACCGCGGACAAGAAGCCGGTCAAGAACGAAGATCTCTGGCGCGAACTCGACGCACTGGCCGCCAAACATCGGGTAGAGTGGCATTGGGTGAAGGGACATGCAGGGCACCCCGAAAATGAACGCGCCGACGCGTTGGCGAACAAAGGAATTCCAATAAGTGACGCGCCAGGTAGTCCTAGATACTGAGACCACGGGACTCAACGCCAAACTAGGCGACCGCATCATCGAAATCGGTTGCGTGGAGATCCTCTCCCGCAACGTAAGCGACCGGCATTTCCACGCTTATCTCAACCCGGAGCGCGACGTCGATCTCGGCGCGACCCGCGTGCACGGCCTTACGCTCGACGATCTGCGCGCGAAGCCCAAGTTCGCCGAGGTGGCGAAGACGTTCCTCGACTTCGTGAGCGGCGCCGAGATCCTCATCCATAACGCCGACTTCGACCTCGAGTTCCTCGATTGGGAGCTGAAGCGGGCTCGTCTCGGCAAGTTCTCGGACCACGTGGCGAAGGTCTCCGACACCCTCGCCTTCGCGCGCGAGCTGCATCCCGGCAAGAAGAATTCCCTCGATGCGCTTTGCGAGCGGTACTTCGTGAACCACGCCAACCGCACGCTCCACGGCGCGCTGCTCGACGCCCGGCTCCTCGCCGAGTGCTACCTCGCCATGACGCGGGGGCAGGAGAGCCTGGTCATCGAGCTGGAAACGGCGGCGCAGGCCGAGGCGGCCGTCCGGGCGATCGATGTCGCCAACCTGATCGTCCTGCCGGCGCTACCTGAGGAGGTGGCGCTCCATGAGCAGTATCTCGACGCCATGGAGAAGGAAGCCAAGGGTCCCGCCCTGTGGCGGAGACTCTTGCTCCAGAACTAGTTCGAGTACCTCGTCGCGCGGGGCATCCACTCCGCGCCGGTCATCTCACGGCGCGCGCCCGGCAGGGTCATCTGGTAGTTGATGAGGTAAATCGGCGCGTCGGCGGCAAATTCCTCGGCGTGCTTCGGCTCGACCGCGTGCTCGAAGACGCGCTCGAGCTTGGGCGAGCGGTTGGCGGTGGACTTGACGAATAGCTCGAAGGAATAGCGCCCCGGCCGCAGCGAAAGCGGTATGCCGCGGCCTTTCTCCGCCAGATCAAAGAGGACGAATTTCGCCACCGAGCGCTTGCCTTCCAGCGGGAAGGCGGTAAACGGCTCGATCGCCGTGTCGTCGAGCTTGCGCTTGGCCCGGATGAAGCGCTGCATGTCGACCTCCGCTACGGGGCTCAAGAGCACCGAGCGGTTGATATCCCCGTCCACGGTAAGCCGCAGCGCGACCCATTCGATGACGCCGTCGGCGGTGCCCGAGTTCACGAACTGGAGCGGCAGCAGGAGCTTGATGTCGCGGCCGACGTTCCGCGAGCGGGGCACGATCACGTCGCCGGCGATCACCTCCGGCGCGAATTCCATCGCGCGCAGGCGGATCGCGCAAAGGATCCCGATGCCGAGCGCGGCGAGCGCCATGCCGGGCGCGATCCACGGCGGTAGCGGCCCAAAGTCGAGCGCCACCATGGCGATCAGGAGGGAGAGGACGACGATGCCGACGACGTCGCGCGTGGTGCGGCCGAGGGCCGCTCTGACTAGGCTGAAGTCCATGCCCCCATTCCAGCCTGCGGCGTGTGAATCATCAATCGGCTCAGAGATATACTCGGACCATGGTCGGCAACATATTCGAGCAACATTTGGACAAGAACGCGGCGAATTACGCGCCGCTTACGCCGCTTTCATTTCTCGAACGTGCCGCCTACGTTTATCCGGACCGGCCTTCGGTGATCCACGGCGCACAGCGTTACACGTGGGGCGAGACCTATTCGCGCTGCCGGCGGCTGGGCTCGGCGCTCGCCCAGCGCGGAATCGGCGTCGGCCATACGGTTGCCGCCATGCTGCCGAACACGCCGCCCATGTACGAAGCGCATTTCGGTGTCGCCATGGCGGGCGCAGTGCTCAACACCCTGAATACGCGCCTCGACCCCGAAGCCGTCGCCTTCATGCTCGACCACGGCGAAGCTCGGCTCCTGATCGCGGACAAGGAATTCGCGCCCATCGTCGAGCCGGCGCTCAAGCTTCTCAAGCGCAAGATCGCCGTCGTCGACGCCGAGGACCCGGAGTTCACCGGCGGGAAATGCCTGGGCGAGCAGACTTACGAAGGACTCCTGGCCGAAGGCGACCCGCAGTTCGAGTGGCGCTGGCCGAAGGACGAGTGGGAAGCCATCTCGCTCAATTACACCTCCGGCACCACGGGCAATCCGAAAGGCGTCGTCTACCATCATCGGGGCGCGTATCTGAACGGCGTCGGCAATATCCTCGTCTGGGGCATGCCGCACCACGCGGTCTACCTCTGGACGTTGCCCATGTTCCACTGCAACGGCTGGTGCTTCCCCTGGACCATGGCGGCCAATGCCGGCACCAACATCTGCCTTCGCAAGGTCGAGGCGCCGGCCATCTTCCGGCTCATCAAGGAGCACAAGGTGAGCCACTATTGCGGCGCGCCGATCGTGCACCAGACGCTGGTGAATGCGCCCGACGAGATGAAGCGCGGGATCCAGCACCAGGTGAGCGCGCTCGTCGCAGCGGCTGCGCCGCCGGCTTCGATGATCGAAGGCATGGAGAAAATGGGCTTCGACCTCACGCACGTGTATGGCCTCACCGAGGTCTATGGTCCGGCGACGGTCTGTTCGAAGCAGCCCGAGTGGAAGGATCTGCCGCTCGCCGACCAGGTGCGCCTGAACGGCCGGCAAGGCGTGCGCTACCACGTCGAGGAAGGCCTGACGGTCATGGATCCCGAGACGATGGCGCCGGTGCCCGCCGACGGCGAGACGATGGGCGAGATCATGTTCCGCGGCAACATCACCATGAAGGGTTACCTCAAGAACCCGAAAGCGACCAACGAGGCATTCCGCGGCGGCTGGTTCCACTCGGGCGACCTCGCCGTGATGCAGCCCGATGGCTATGTGAAGATCCGCGACCGCTCGAAGGACATCATCATCTCCGGCGGCGAGAACATTTCATCGCTGGAGGTCGAGGACGTCCTTTATCGCCATCCGGCGGTGCTCGGCGCCGCCGTGGTCGCCATGCCCGACGCGAAGTGGGGCGAGACGCCCTGCGCGTTCGTCGAGCTCAAGCCGGGGGTTTCCGTCTCTGAATCAGAACTCATCGAGTTCTGCCGCGGCCAGATGGCGCGCTTCAAGGCGCCCCGGGCGGTCTTGTTCGGCGAGNTGCCGAAGACCTCGACCGGCAAGATCCAGAAGTTCGTCCTGCGCGACAAGGCGAAGTCGGCCACGGCGATCGATACATGAGCGCGAACCCGAAAGCGGAAGAATCCCTCCTGCTTCGCGAGGATCGCGACGGCATCTGCACGCTGATCATGAATCGGCCCGCGCAGATGAACCTGCTGACGAGCGAGATGCTCGACGCCTTGCAGGAATCGTTCAACCAGATCTCTGCCGATCAGCGCGTCCGCGTGGTCGTTCTCGCCGCCAATGGCAAGGGCTTTTGCGCCGGCCACGACATCAAGGAAATCCGCGCCTTGAAGGAGCTGCCGAAGATCGAAGCGCTCTTCGCCAAGTGCAGCCGCATGATGCAGAGCATCACTGCGTTGCCGCAGCCGGTGATCGCTCGCGTGCAGGGCGCAGCGGCCGCGGCCGGCTGCCAGCTGGTGGCGCAATGCGACCTCGCGATCGCGTCGGACGCGGCGAAGTTCACCACGCCGGGCGTCACGTGGGGCTTCTTCTGCTCGACGCCCGGAGTCGCGGTCGGACGCAACATCTCGCGCAAGCGCGCGATGGAGATGCTCCTCACCGGTGACCTCGTGGACGCGCAAAAAGCCGCTGAGTGGGGGCTCGTGAACCGCGTGGTTCCTGCGGCGGAGCTGGAAGCCGCGACCATCGAGCTCGCGACCCGCATCGCTGAAAAGCCGCCGGTCACCGTGGCCACCGGCAAGCGCGCGTTCTACGAGCAGATGGAGCTCGGCGCCGCCAAGGCCTATGAGGCTGCCTCCTGCGCTATTTCGGCGAGCTTCGCCCACGACGAGGGCCGGCAGGGAATGGACGCATTCCTCGAGAAGAGGAAGCCCCCAAAGCATTGAAGCGTTGTAACATTGCGCGCCGCAGCAGAGGGGGAGCGGGTTGGCGGAAGAAGCGATCTTAGAAACGCGCGGGCTGACGAAGGAGTTCAAGGGCTTCGTCGCCGTGAAAGACGTTGCGCTCAAGGTGCAGCGGGGCAGCATCCACGCTCTCATCGGCCCCAATGGCGCGGGCAAGACCACCTGCTTCAACCTGCTGACGCACTTCCTCACGCCGACGCGCGGCCAGATCTTCTACAAGGGCCGCGAGATCACCGGATCCAGCCCGTCTCGCATCGCGCGCATGGGCCTCGTGCGCTCCTTTCAGATCTCGGCGGTGTTCCCGCACCTCACCGTGCTGGAAAACGTGCGCATCGCGCTGCAAAGCAAGGAATACCGCGGCGCTTCCTTCAACTTCTGGACTTCGGAGATGAAACTCAAGCGGCTGGACGCGCCGGCGCGCGAGCTGATCGATGCCGTCGGTCTCTCGGAATTTACCGAGACGGTGGCGGTGGAGCTGCCCTATGGACGCAAGCGCGCGCTGGAGATCGCCACCACCCTTGCACTCGATCCCGAGATGATGCTGCTCGATGAGCCGACTGCGGGCATGACGCACTCCGACGTCGAGCGCATCGCGGCGCTGATCAAGCGGGTTTCCGCGAACCGCACGGTCCTGATGGTCGAGCACAACTTGTCGGTGGTGTCGACGCTTTCCGACCGCATCACCGTCCTGCAGCGCGGCGAGATCCTGGCCGAAGGAAACTACGAGACGGTGTCGAAGAATCCCCAAGTGATCGAGGCCTACCTTGGCGCGTGATGCGCTTCTCGAGGTCAAGGGGCTGAACGCCTGGTACGGCGAGTCGCACATCCTGCACGGTGTGGATTTCGAGGTGCGCGAGGGGGAGGTGGTGACGCTCCTCGGGCGCAACGGCGCAGGCAAGACCACTACGATGAAATGCGTGATGGGCATGGTGGCGCGGCGCGAAGGCTCGATCCGCTTCAGAGGGACCGAAACCATCCGCCTGCCTTCCAACCAAGTCGCGCGCCTGGGCATCGCGCTCTGCCCGGAGGAGCGCGGCATCTTCGCCAGCCTGGACGTGGAAGAGAACCTGCTCCTTCCGCCGCAGGTGGCCGAGGGCGGCCTGCCGCTCGCGCAGGTGTTCGAGCTGTTTCCGAACCTGAAGGAGCGCCTGCACAGCCAGGGAACCAAGCTTTCGGGCGGCGAGCAGCAGATGCTCGCCATCGGACGGATCCTGCGCACCGGCGCGCGCCTTCTTCTGCTCGATGAGCCGACCGAAGGCCTCGCGCCGGTGATCGTGCAGCAGATCGGCCGCACCATCGCACGGCTCAAGCAGCAAGGATTCACCATCCTGCTGGTCGAGCAGAATTTCCGCTTCGCGCAGACGGTCGCGGATCGCCACTACATCGTCGAGCACGGGCGCGTGGTCGAAATGGTACCGAACGCCGAGCTCGAGGCGAACATGGACCGCGTGCACGAGTATCTTGGCGTTTGATGACTACAACACTTACCAGCAAGGAGAATGCAATGGCAGTTGTCAGGAAGATAAGCGCAGCAGTTGCTCTGGCCTGCGCGAGCATCGGGGCGCAGGCTCAGGTGTCCGACGGCGTGATCAAGATCGGCGTGCTGAGCGACATGTCGAGCCTTTACTCCGATATCGGCGGCCCCGGCTCGGTCGCGGCTGCGCGCATGGCCGTGGAAGACTTCGGCGCCGCGAAGAAGGGGATGAAGGTCGAGATCGTCTCGGGCGACCACCAGAACAAGCCCGATGTCGGCTCCGGCATCGCGCGCCAGTGGTACGACACCGACAAGGTCGACGCGATCTTCGACGTGCCGAATTCGGGCGTTGCTCTCGCCATCAACCAGCTCACGCGCGAGAAGGGCAAGGCGTTCATCAACTCGGGCGCGGCTTCGTCCGACCTCACCGGCAAGGCCTGCTCGCCCAACACGGTGCACTGGACCTACGACACCTGGATGCTCGCGAACGGCACCGGCAGCGCGATCGTGAAGACGGGCGGGGACACCTGGTTCTTCCTCACTTCGGACTACGCCTTCGGCCATGCGCTCGAGCGTGACACCGAGGCCGTCGTGCTGAAGAGCGGCGGCAAGGTGCTGGGCAAGGTGCGCCATCCGCTCAACACGCAGGACTTCTCGTCATTCCTTTTGCAGGCGCAGAGTTCCAAGGCCAAGATCATCGGCCTCGCGAACGCCGGCGGCGACACCACCAACTCCATCAAGCAGGCTTCGGAGTTCGGCATCGTCAAAGGCGGCCAGAGCCTGGCGGGCCTGCTCGTTTTCATCAGCGATGTGCACGGTCTCGGCTTGCAGACGGCACAAGGCCTGATCTTCACCGAGACCTTCTACTGGGATCTCAACGACCAGACGCGCGCCTTCGCGAAGCGCATGGCCGCCGCCAACAACGGCAAGTACCCGACGATGGTGCAGGCCGGCGTCTATGCCGGGGTGCTGCATTACCTGAAGGCGATCGAAGCCGCGAAGACCGACGACGGCACGAAGGTAGTGGCGAAGATGAAGGAGCTGCCCACCGACGATCCGCTCTTCGGCAAGGGCCGCATCCGCGCCGACGGCCGCAAGATCCACCCGGCATACCTGGTCGAGGTGAAGAAACCGTCCGAGTCGAAGGGGCCGTACGACTACTACAAGGTCCGTTCGCAGATCCCAGCCGACCAGGCGTTCCGCCCGGAAAAGGATGGCGGCTGCGATCTCGTCAAGAAGTAGGGAAGCGTCCGCAAGACCTAGATGACCGAGATTTTCGGCGTACCGACCCAGGCCCTGTTCGGGCAGCTTCTGATCGGGCTGATCAACGGCTCCTTCTATGCGCTGCTCTCGCTCGGCCTGGCGGTCATCTTCGGTTTGCTGAACATCATCAACTTCACGCACGGCGCGCAGTACATGCTGGGCGCGTTCGTCGCCTACCTGCTGTTGAACAAGCTCGGCGTCGGCTACTGGTGGTCGCTGCTCATCGCGCCCGTCGTCGTGGGCGCCTTCGGCATGCTGATCGAGCGGCTGATGCTGAAGCAGCTGTACAAGCTCGACCATCTCTACGGGCTGCTGCTCACCTTTGGCCTCGCGCTCATCATCCAGGGCCTTTTCCGCAACGAATTCGGCTCTTCCGGCCAGCCTTATCCCATCGCGGCGGAGCTGACGGGGGGGCGCAACCTCGGCTTCATGTTCCTGCCCATCTATCGCGGGTGGGTGATCCTCGCCTCGTTGGTCGTGTGCATCGGCACGTGGTTCGTCATCGAGAAAACCAAGCTCGGCTCGTATCTGCGGGCAGCAACCGAGAACCCGCAGCTGGTACAGGCCTTCGGTATCAACGTGCCTCGCATGATCACGCTCACCTACGGATTCGGCGTGGCGCTTGCCGCCTTTGCCGGCGTCATGGCAGCGCCGATCTATCAGGTCAGTCCACAGATGGGGGCCGATCTGATCATCGTGGTGTTCGCGGTGGTGGTGATCGGCGGCATGGGCTCGATCCTCGGCTCGGTGATCACCGGCTTCGGCCTCGGCATCATCGAGGGCCTGACCAAGGTGTTCTATCCCGAGGCGTCGAACACCGTGATCTTCATCATCATGGCCATCGTCCTCCTGATTCGCCCGGCCGGCTTGTTCGGCACGCAGAAATGAAGCAGCAGAAGATCGCCTTCGTCATCATGCTGGCGTTTTTCTGCCTCGCGCCGCTGGTGCTCTACCCGGTGTTCCTGATGAAGGTGATGTGCTTCGCGCTCTTCGCCTGCGCCTTCAACTTGCTGGTGGGCTTCGGCGGGCTGCTGTCCTTCGGCCACGCCATGTTCCTCGGCACCGCCGGCTATGCGTCCGCGCACGCAGCCAAGGTCTGGGGCTTCACGCCCGAGCTCGCCATCCTCTTCGGCACCTTTGCCTCGACCGGTCTCGGCGTCGTGACGGGGCTGCTCGCCATCCGGCGCCAGGGCATCTACTTCGCGATGATCACGCTCGCGCTCGCGCAGATGATTTTCTTCTACTACCTGCAGGTGCCGTTCACGCATGGCGAAGACGGCATCCAGGCCGTGCCGCGCGGCAAGCTCTTCGGCGCGATCGACCTTGGCAACATCTGGAACATGTACGCCACGGTAGCCGTGGTGTTCTTCGCCGGATTCCTGCTCATCTACCGTGCCATTCACTCGCCGTTCGGCCAGGTGCTGAAGGCGATCCGCGAGAACGAGCCACGCGCCATTTCGCTCGGCTACGACACCACGCGCTACAAGTTCCTCGCTTTCGTGCTGTCGGCGGCGCTCGCCGGCCTTGCCGGCGCCACCAAGGCCATCGTCTTCCAGCTCGCCTCCCTCACCGACGCGCACTGGACGATGTCCGGCGAGGTCGTCCTGATGACGCTGCTTGGCGGCATGGGGACGGTGTTCGGGCCGGTGGTCGGCGCGCTCATCATCATCACGCTGGAAAATTATCTGTCCCAGCTCGGCTCGTGGGTCACCGTCGTGCAGGGCGTCATCTTCGTCATCTGCGTCCTGACGTTCCGGCGCGGCGTCATTGGCGAGATCGCCAACCTCATCAAGAAACCGCTCTAGCTGCCGAGGTTCAGCACCACGCCCGACAATTGTCCCGCGCGAGGCGAGGCGAGGAAGCAAACCGTGTCACCGACCTGTTCTGGCTCGATGACGTTGCCCATCAGCTCTTCATAGCGGTTCTCGTCGCCGAACTTCGCCTTCGCCTGCGCCTTCATGAGCGTGATGATGCGATCAGTGCGTGTGGAGGGCGGATGCACGCCCACCACCCTGACCCCGTGCTGGTGATAGCCCCTGCCCAGCGCCTTCGTGAAGTTGGCCAGGCCTGCGTTGGCGGTGGCGCCGCAGATGTACTCGAAGCTACCGTGCTCGGCCGCCATGCCGATCACGTTCACGATGACGCCTTTGCGGGTCTTCAAGCGCGGATAGAGCTCGCGCGTCAGGTTGATGAACCCGAACACCTTTAGCTCCCACGCGTGCCGCCATTTCGCGTCGTCGAGCGCCTCCAGCGTGCCGCCCGGAATGTCGCCGGCATTGTTGACGAGAATGTCGATATCGCCGCAATCGGCCGCCAGCTTCTTCAGCTGCTCTGCGTTGCGCAGGTCCGCGGGATGGATCTTCACCTCTCCGCCCACGGTCTTTGCCGCCTGCGCCAGGCGCTCCTTGTCGCGCGAGGCGAGGTGCAGCCGGCAGCCTTCCGCGGCGAACGCCTTCGCACACGCGAGGCCGATGCCTTTGGAGCCGCCGGTGACGAGAACTGATTTACCCTTCAGGCCCAGATCCATCGTTCATTCCTTTGAGGAGACGTTATGCCGGCTTATATCATCGCAATGGCGAACATCAAGGACGCGCAGAAATACGGCGAATATGCGAAACGGGCGGGCCCCGCGAACACCAAGCACGGCAGCAAGTTTCTCGTGCGCGGCGGCAAGAAGACGACCCTGGAGGGCGACATTCCCTTCGAGCGCATCGTGGTGAGCGAATTCCCGGACGTGGAGACGGCGAAGAAGTTCTACAACTCGCCGGAGTACCAGGAAGCGAAGAAGCACCGCCTCGGCGCCGCCGACTTCCACATGGTAATCATCGAAGGGGCCTAATGTTCGGACAGTAGCGATCCCCAGCCGGGCATGCGGTCCTTGATGCCGTACTGGCGTAGCGCGTACCAGTAGGTCGCGGTGTTGATCGCAATCACCGGCTTATCCAGCCAGAACTCGGCCATCGCAGCCACTTCAGCCATGGCGAGGTTGGTTCCGACCTGGACGATGGCGTCCACCTTGCCGCGGTTAACGCGGTTGATCGCATCGCGTAGCGTCTGCTTCGATTCGTGGGCGATCAGCACCGGGCTCTTGGACTTGAGGCCGAGCAGATTCACCACCTCGAAGCCGCACTCGGAAAAGAAGCGGTGCACCTGCCGATCGCCGATCGGCATGTACGGCGTGATCACGCCGAGGCGCTTGATGCCCTTGCCGTAGGCGCGCAGCGCCGCTTGGCAGGCGTCCGAGCCCATCACCACGCCACACGGCGCGATTCTGTTCAGCTTCTTCTGCAGCTTCTTCGAGCCGTCGAGGCCGTCCCAGAAGGTCTCCGCCGACATGCCGAGGACGACGAAATCGGGATGGCAGGACATCACGGCTTCCAGCGCCGGGAAGAGCGCGCCGCGGATGTTGTCCATCATCAGCATGAAGCTCTCGTCGTCGGTCACCCTCGTGTCCGGGATGATGAGCCGCGAATGATGATTGGTGACGCCCCAAGGCCGCATGGCGTCGAACTCCGGCTGCACCGAAGTATTGGTGGACGGCGCGAGCACGCCGAACTTGGCGCGATGGCCCAGCGAGTCAGTCATTGGATGGAGCGGTCGGGCGGTGGAGATACTGTCCGTGCGGTTTTCCCACGATCTTGTCGTTCTCACAGACGAGCTCGCCGCGCAGGAAGGTCGCCTTCACCCGTGCCGATAGCTCGACCCCCTCGAACGGCGTGTAGCCCTGCGTGGACTCCGAGTCCTTTGCGCGAATGGTCCAGGTCTCCGCAGGATCGACCAGCGCGATATCGGCGTCGAGCCCTTCGGCGATGTCACCCTTTGAGTTGAGCCCGAAACGCCGCGCCGGGTTGTAGCTCGTTAGCGCCGCCATGCGGTTGTAGGATAGGCCGCGCTTGGCTCCCTCGGACACGAGCGCCGGCAGCAAGTATTCCGTGCCGCCGAAGCCGGACTTCGCGAGCCAGATGTTGCCGAACGTTTTCTTCGCCACCTTGGTCTCGTGGCGGCAGCACGCGTGATCGCTCACCACCCAGTGCACGTTGCCGGCGAGCACCTGTTCCCACAGGTACTCGACGTCCTCGCGCGGCCTGATGGGCGGATTCACCTTGGCGAGCGGTCCGGCCTTGGATTTCGTGTCCAGCACCAGATGGCCGATGGTCACCTCGCGGCGGAAATCGATATGCGGGAACACCGCCTGCATCTGCAGCGCGGCGCCGAGCGCCTTGCGTGAAGATAGATGCAGCAGATTGATGTTGGGCAACGCGGTTTCGTTCGCGAGATAAGAAGCAATGAAAACGGCGAGGCCCTCGGAATGCGGCGGCCGCGCGGCGTGATACGCCTCGAGGCCTTTCAGCTTGCCTGAGCTCTCCACCATCTTCGTGTAGGCGGTCATGATCTCCGCCGTCTCGCAGTGAAGCGACAGGCTGATCTGCGCGGCGCGCTCCGGATAGCGCTCGCGTGCCGCCTGCACGCCGCGCATGATGAACTCGAAGTGCGCGTAGTCGTAGCGCTCGTCGGGGCCGATCATGAGGAAATCGCGCTGGCTGTCGGAGCGGCCATGCAGGCCGTGCGAGCCGTAGAACATGAAGATCTTGAAGGACGACACGCCGTGCTTCTCGATGAGCTGCGGGATCTCCCGGATGTGGGTCGAGTCCATCGGCGCGAGGTGGAAGCCGTAGTCGACGTGGAACTTGCCGTTCGAGATCTTCATGACCTCCGGAAAAAACTTGGCGTAAGGCCCGCCTTTGTTGAGGTAGTACTGGCCGGTGCGGAAGTAGTTGAGCATGGAAGTCACGCCGCCCTGCGCAGCGGCGCGGCTTTCCGTCACTGCGTCCTCGTTGAGCGGCGAATAAATGCCGGCGTGCGTGTGCGCATCGACGACGCCCGGAAAGGCGAGCCGGCCTTTGCCGTCGTAGACCTGCTTTGCTTCCTTGGCGGCAATGTCGCCGCCGATCTTCGCGAACTTGCCGCCGAGGATGGCGATATCCGCGTTGTGCACAGCGTGGCCCTGCGGGCGCACGACGCGGACGTTCTTGATGACGAGATCCCATTTCCGGGCGGTGGCCATCTTCTTCCTATGTTTCGTAGCGTTTTCCAAGCTGCAACATCTCCGGCGTGCCGATCAAACGGTTCAGGCCCTCGAAGTCGAGCATGCGATCGCGCAGCGCAGCCGTAGTGCCATCGCGCTTTAGCGAAGCGAAGTACTCCTGCGCCGCGAAGGCGAGGCAGCGCGCCAGCCCACCCGGAAAAATGGCGATGCGGTAACCGAGGGCTTCCAGGCCCTTTGCGTCGACGAGCGGCGTCTTGCCGCCCTCGACCATGTTGGCGAGCATCGGCACGCGGTTTCCAAAACGAGCAGTGACGGCGCGCATCTCGTCGGTCGAACGCGGCGCTTCTATGAAAAGGACGTCGGCACCTGCCTCGAGGTAGCGCTCCGCGCGCTCGACGGCCGCATCGAGCCCCTCTACGGCGATGGCGTCGGTGCGCGCCATGATGAGTGCCTTCGTCCTCGCATCCAGCGCGGCGCGGATCTTTCCCGCCATCTCGCTCGCCGTGACGAGCGCCTTGCCATCCAGGTGGCCGCAGCGCTTCGGCGTTGCCTGGTCCTCCAGCTGAATCACGCTCGCGCCGGCGCGCTCGAATTGCCGCACCGTGCGCGCGACGTTAAGCGCGTTGCCGAACCCCGTGTCGGCGTCGACGATGATCGGAGCCGATACGCGCTCGCGGATGTTCTGCAGCGTATCGGCAACCTCGCTTGCCGTGACGAGACCGATGTCGGGGCGGCCGAGGCGCGTATACGCGATGCTCGCGCCGGATAAATAGAGCGCCTCGAAGCCGGCTTGCTCGGCCAGAAGCGCCGTCAATGCGTCATAGACGCCGGGCGCGAGGACGAGGGAGCCGTGGCTAAGCCGTTCGCGCAATCTTCTTCTCCAGGTGCGGCAGCAGACCGCCGTCTCGAATGATGGCCAGCAGGAACGGCGGGATCGCCTCACACGCGAGCGTCTCGCCCGTCGTGCGGTTCTCGATCCGGCCGCGTTCGAGGTCCACCGCGAGCTCGTCGCCCGCATTGATGCGCTTCGCCTGAGCGCAGACTACCGCCGGCAGGCCGAGGTTGATGGCGTTGCGGTAGAAAACGCCGGCGAACGATTCGGCGATCAGCGCCGAGACGCCCAGGTGCTTCAGCGCTTCAGGCGCCTGCTCGCGCGAAGAGCCCACGCCGAAGTTGCGGCCACCGACGACGATATCTCCGGCCTTGACTTCGCCGGCGAAGCGCGGCTCGACCGATTCGAGGCAGTGCCGCGCGATTTCTTCGATGCCGAACTTCATGTAGCGCCCGGGCGCGATGACGTCCGTATCGACGTTGTCGCCGAGCACCCAGGCCTTCACGCGAGGTGCTCCCTCGGGTCGCTGATGCGCCCCGTGATGGCGGAGGCGGCGACCGTATAGGGCGAGGCGAGATAGACCTGCGCATTCGGATCGCCCATGCGTCCTTTGAAATTGCGTGCGGTGGTCGAGATCGTCACCGTGTTCGCGGCGAGCAGGTTCGGGCCATAGCCCGCGCACATGCCGCACGAATTCGCGAGAAGCTCCGCACCGGCATCGGTGAGAACGCCCAGCGTGCCTTCCCGCTCCGCGACTTCCTGGTCCCGCAAACTGGCCGGCGCAACCAGCAGCTTCACGCGGGATTTCTTGCCTTTCAGGACCCGGGCGGCCATGCGCAGGTCTTCGAGCTTTGCGCCGGTGCACGCGCCGATGTAGGCGAGGTCGACCTTCTCCTGAAATTCGGTCACTGGGCGCGTATTCGCCGGACTGTGCGGCGCGGCAACCTGGGGGGCCAGCCCGCTCGCATCGAACCGATGATGCGCGAGCAGAGGCGCGCCGAAATCGCTGTCCCAAATCTCGCCTTTGCCGAGGTATTTCAACGTGACCTCGTCGGAAGCAACCAGGCCGGTTTGGCCACCGAGCTCGGCGGTCATGTTGCAAAGGGTCATGCGTTCCTGCATCGAGAGAGCGCGGATCGCGGCGCCGCGATATTCCACCGCCTGGTACTGGCCCCCGTCCATGCCGAAACGGCCGATCAGGAACAGCATGATGTCCTTCGCCGACACGCCGGGGCTCAGCGCGCCGGCGAAATCCATGGCGATGGTATGCGGCACCTTGAGCCAAATCTCGCCAGTGACCACGACGCCGAGCATCTCCGTCGCGCCGATGCCGAACATGTAGGCGGCAAAGGCGCCGCCGGTAGGCGAATGGCTGTCGCCGCCGACGGCGAACATTCCGGGGCGCAGATGCCCGCGTTCGGGCAGCACGACGTGGCAGATGCCTTGTGCGTCGTAGAAGGCGTCGACGCCGGCTTCCTTCACCCAGTCGCGGGCAATCTGGATGATCTTGCGGCTCTCGTCGTCGTACGCGGGAAGGTAATGATCCGTTATTACGACGAGCTTCGAAGGATCCCACACCTTCGCACCCAGCCGCTCGAGCCGCGGCTTCAACCGCCGCGGCCCGCTCGAGTCGTGCACCATCGCTAGGTCGACCTTGCAGGTGACGATCTCACCCGGTGTCACACTCGCGCGACCGGCGGCTTTGGCGACGAGCTTCTGGGCGAGTGTTGCGGCCATCAGCCTTGCTCGATGAATTCCTTGAGCGCCTTCTCCGGTGGCTTTACATAGTTCGAGCGCCGGCTGACGGCGAACATGCCGGCCTTCTCGCGCATGCGCACCGCGAGCTCCGCCGTCTTGGCGGCGAGCGTCACGCCGTTCACGATTGGCGCGCCATCGATGTTCGCGCCGCGCTCCATGCCAAACAGCATCATGGGCAGGCCGCCCGCGGGGACGATCACATCAGCGCCGGCGTCGAGCAGGATACGGCATTCGCGCTCCCACTTCGGCGCGAGCTTGCGCTTCGCATCCTCGCTCGCGAAGGCGTCGATGAAATCGGCCACCGTCGCCTGGACGGCGCGTACGCCTACGACGCGGCTTTGTAAGCCGTAGCGAATCACCTGGTCTTCATGCCAGGGAATGAACACCGGGTTGATGGTGATCAAGCCGAGCTTTCGGCCGAGCATGCACGAATGGAGGAGCGTGGTTTCACCGAGACCAATCACCGGGATGTCCACTACCGATTTCACCTCGGCCAGTCCGGCATCCTGGAAATGGTTGATCACCATGGCGGCATAGCCTTGGCGTTCGGCCTCCACGGCGTTCTTGATCAGGGCTCGCGCAATGCGGAATTCGGTGATCGCGTGCGTGGTGGTTGCGGGCGGCGTGGTGCTATGGAAGGTGGCCGAGAAATCCGCATCGAGAATCGCATTGAGGTGCGCTTCGACCTTGCTGATGTAAGGCGCCATGTGCACGCGGTCGGTCGCGCCTTGGAACCAGATCTTGTACTTGCTCATTTGCTCTCCACGAGGGCCAGGACGCGCAGCGGGCTGCCGCTGCCATTGCGAATCTTGAGCGGCGCCGCGAGCACGATCGCGCCGGTGGGCGGAAGCTGGTCGAGGTTCTTCAGGCACTGCAGGCCGTAGCGCCCCGCGCCGTGCATGTAGTAGTGGCAAGGGTAGGGCGGGCGCAGGTGATAAGCCTGACCGGCATCGGTGCCGATCGATTCCGTACCGAAGCCGACGATGTCGCGCTCTTCCACCAGGAAGCGGACGGCGTCGGTGTCGGGCCCCGGCGTGTGCTGGCCGGTCTCGTCATAGTTCTGGTAGGCCTCGGGATCGGCGCTCTTCTTCGACCAGTCGGTGCGCATCAAGACCCAGGAGCGCGGGCTGATGCGCCCATGCTTCTTCTCCCAGTCGAGAAGAAACGGCTTCGTCAGGAGGAAATCCGGATCGGCCGCCGACTCCTTGCTGCAATCGACGACGAAAGCCGGGCCGATGAAACGCTCCGGCTGGATCGTGTCCACCGAGTTGTTCGGCAGGTCCTTGCCCGACACCCAGTGGATCGGCGCATCGAAGTGCGTGCCGGTGTGCTCGCCGCAGGAAAAGTTGTTCCAGTACCACGCCGGTCCTCGATCGTCGTAGTGCGAGACCTCTTCGATGCGGAACGGCCAGGCTTGGCCCATCTCCGGCGGCAGCGAGATGTACGGAAACTCGGGCGACAGGGTTTCGGTCAGATCCACGACCTTGATCTTGCCTTTGACCAGTTCTTCCGCCAGCTGGGTGAGCGCGCTCATTACGTCGACAATTCCTTTTCCAAAGCCTTCGGATTGTCGCGCCAACGGGCGAGCCATTCCTGCGCCACGTCGCCCGGATAGACATCCTCGACGCCTTCGCGCAGGGCCTTGACGATCGCGCTCGATAGCCCCGCGGGCGTCACCTTGGGCGGCGGCAGCAGCTGATTCCACTCGTCGTCGATCGGTCCGGGAAAGACATTGATCACCCGCACGCCGGCCGGCCGCATCTCGGCGCGCAAGCATTGCGAGAGTGAATGTGCCGCGGCCTTCGATGCGGAGAAGGTGCCATGCGGCGGGAAATTGGCGAGCGCGTAGATCGAAAGCACGTTGACCCACGCCACCGCACTCGCCAAGCCGTCGGCCCCGCGTCCCCGCATCGCCGGGCCGAATTCCTGCGCGAGGCGCAGGAGGCCGAAGTAGTTCACATCCATTTCCGCGCGCGCCGCGTCGACGCCATAGCGACTGGAGATGCTGTGGGTGCGGTGGTATTCGGCGTTGTTGACGAGGATGTCCACTTTGCCGCCGATCTCCGCGGCGACTTCCTTGACGTTTTTCGAGTCCGTTACATCGAGGGGCAGCAGGGTGACCTGGGCGATCGCCTTCAGCTCATCGAAGCCGGCGAACTTTTTCCACGGCTCCGAATGGCCCACCCATATCAGGTCAGCGCCGGCCGCCGCCAGTGTTTTCACGATCGCTTGTCCGAGCGCGGTCTTGCCGTCCGTCACGAGCACTTTGCGGAACTTCGGATCGCAGGTGAATTCGCGCAGTTGCCGGTCTTCAGCCATATCTGCCTCCTGAGGCGTTGATCCATTGGGTAAAGCCACAAGCACCGCCTGGCCCGCGCGATCGAGCTTCGCGGCGACTACTACGCGGCGCGGCGCTTGCGCCACCCGTTCGTGCAGATGCGCGACCACCGTCGGACCGCAATCGAGCTTGACGAGCCCCAGCCGCCACGGCAGTCGCTCGCGAAAGAAAAGATCGTTGCTGTGATGCAGGACCGTGTCGGAAAGGAGCTCACCCTCCGTCGGCTGCGGCTTCCATTCGAGGCGAATCGAAAGGCACTTCTGGCACGCCTCGCGCGGCGGATATTGCACCGTGCCGCAATCGCGGCATTGCTGCAGCTCGAAGCGGCCGAGCGCCGCCGCGGCGGTGAGGCCCAGTGCGACGCGGCTGCGCGCGCCGGGCGGCAACGTCGGCAGCCGCGTGCGCAATACCGGATTTTTTCGCTTGGGGCGCTCTAGCACGAAAGTACCGCGGCGCCGGAGCCCAGTCCGCGGTCGAAGTTGATCATTCCAAAGCCGCTCACCAGGCCGAGTTTCGCATCCTTCACCTGGCGGCCTTCCGCCTGGCGCGTGAGCTGGCGCAGCGCTTCCACCATGCCGAGCGCGCCCCCCGCGGCGCCCGCCTGTCCGACAGAGAGCTGGCCGCCGGACGTGTTGAGCGGGAATGTTCCATCCCAGGTGAAAGTGTGCCGGCGAATGAAGTCGGCCCCTTCGCCCTTGGCGCAGAAGCCGAGATCCTCGAGCTGCATGACCGAGATCACGGGATAGTCGTCATAGGTCTGTACGAGATCCATGTCTTCGGGACCGGCCCCGGCCTGCTCATATAGATCGGCGCGATCGATCGCCCAGCCGGCGCGCATCTGCACCGGATCCGAGGCAAAGGCGTTGTGCCGCTCGATGGTCGCGAGCAGGCGCGCAAACGGCAAGCCGAGCTTCTTCGCCCGTTCGTCGGTCATGACGAGGAAGCCGTCCGCGCCGGCGCATGGCATCACGCAATCGAAAAGGTGCAAAGGGTCCGCGATCTCCCGCGCGTTCAAGTACTCCTCGAGGGTCAAAGGTTTCTTGAACAGCGCCTGCGGAAACTTGAGCGCGTTGGCCCGTTGCGCGACGCAAAGCCTGCCGAAGTCCGCGCGCGTCGCGCCGAAGTTGCGCATGTAGTAGGCGGTGAGGAAGGCGAAGCTCGCATTCGGCCCGCCAGCGCCGTAGGGGTAGACCGCGTCGCGCGCAAACTGGCTGAAGTTGGCGAGTGTCAGGCGGAAGGAGTCGACGTGATTCGTATCGCCGGCGAGACACGCGACGACATCCACGTCGCCCGCTTGCACCGCGCGCGCGGCCCGGCGCAGCGCCACTACGCCGCTCGCGCCGCCGAAGGGCACATGATCGAGCCAGCGCGGTGAAAGTCCCAGGTGCTGAGTGAGGCCGATGGCTGTGTCGGGGGAGAGCGTGAAGCTCGAGATGGAAAAGCCGTCGATATCGTCTTTGCGCAGACCGGACTGCTTTAGCAAATCGGCCAGGCAACGCGCGAGCCACCAGTGCGCCGACCGGATTGAGTAGCGGACATAGGGAACCGTCACGGGTACCGCAACCGCGACCCCTTCGTAGCCCCGCCTCATCGGCTAAATGGGCGGCTAAATGGGGTCAGATGAAAATTCCTGTATGCGGCGAATAATCCAGCCGTCCGGGAATGTTGATCTGACCCCAATTCCGGGTTCATTTGCGCCGCTTGCGCTCGCGCAAATCGAAGGAGTTGCTTGGATTCACCGCGAAGTCGGCAAGGCGCGCCTTCTGCACCTTGTTGGTGGAGGTGACCGGCAGTTCGGCGAGGAAGGCGACATGCCCCGGCGCCTTGAAGTAGGCGAGACGATCCAGGCACCAGTCCTGGATGGAGAGTGCCGTCTCGCGGTCCGCTTGGGCGTTTGGCGCGAGCACCACGCAGGCCATGACTTCCTCGTCGCGCACGCTGTCGGGAGCGGCTATCACGGCAACCTGTCCCACCGCCGGATGGCCGGCAAGAGCGGCTTCGACTTCCAGCGCGGCGATGTTCTCGCCGGCGCGGCGGATGATGTTCTTGCGCCGATCGACGAAATGCAGGCTGCCGTCTTCGCCGCGACGCACGCAGTCGCCGGTGTGAAACCAGCCGTCGCGCCATGCTTCGGCGGTGGCATCGGCGTCCTTCAGATACCCCGAGAAAAAGCCGCGCCGCGGATCGGTCCCGGATTGGCGCACCAGCAACTCCTGCGTGTCCTCGACGATTTGCACCTCGAGGCTGCCCCGCGGCTTGCCGATGCAGCGAGTGCCGACATGCCGTGGCTCTCGGCTGGCGGCAATGTAGCCGGCGCCGCCGGTCTCGGTCATGGCCCACGCCTCGATCAATGGGAAGCCGAAGCGCTCCTCGAACGCGGCATGGTCCTTGGGATTGGCGTTGGCGCCGAAGCCGAAGCGCACGCGGTGCGCCCGATCGAGAGGAGTCGGCTCGAGCTGCAGGAGGATCGCCGGCATGACGCCCAGATAGTGGACGATCGTGGCGCGCGAGTCGACGACATCGCGCCACCAGGTCTTCGGATGGAAGCGATCGAGCTGCACCACGCAGCCGGCGGTGAGAATCATCGCCGTGGTGGAGACCGCCAGCGCGTTCATGTGGAAGAGCGGCAGCGGCGTTATCAGCCGCTCTTCGCCGTGGCGTAGCGCGCAGAGGCCGCCTTCTTCGACATAGCGCTGCCCGACGTATAGGAAATAGAAATTGCTGAGCAGGCAGCCTTTGGGCTTGCCTGTGGTCCCCGACGTATAGAGGAGCGCGCATTCGGCCGCACTCCCAGGCGGCGGGGCGGGCCTCGGGTCAAAGCGCTGCAGTGCCGCAAGGTCGACGACTAGGGACGCTTCGCTGTGCTGTAGGACGTATTCGAGCTCCGCTCGATGGTAGTCCGGGTTCACCGGCACCACCGAGACGCCGAGCGAGTTGAGCGCCAGGAAGTGCAGCAGGAAGTCGGCGCAGTTCGGGAGCTTCAGCGCGACCCGATGGCCGGCGCCATAGCCTTTGCGGCCATAAATGCGCGCGAGGTCGGCGATGCGCTCGCCCGCCTGCGCATACGAGAGCTCCAGCTTCTCGGGATAGACCTGCAGGAATGGCTTTGCGCCGTGCGCGCGAGCGGTTTCCTCGAACGCGCTGAAGACCGTCGTCACTGGACCGGATGGTAAGATGCCCCGCGCTGTTCAGACAACGGGAGAGGGAATGAAAGCAAGGAATTTCATTGCGGCGAGCGTTACGCTCGTCGCCGGTTTGGCTAGCGCGGCACCTGCGCTCGCGGCCGATACGATCAGCGCCACGCATGTGTTCCCGGCGTCCCAGATCTACTCGCGCAGCTTCATCGAGTATGTCAAGAAAGCCAATGCAGCCGGCAAGGGCGAGTTCACCATCCAGGTGCGCGGGGGGCCTGAAGCGATTCCCTTCATGGAGCAGCCCGGCGCCGTGCGCAACGGCGTCGTAGACATGGTGTACACGCCGTGCGCCTTCTATGCCGCCGTGGTGCCGGAGTGCGACGCCGTATCCGCCTCATCGATCGACGGCCCGACGGCGCGCAAGAACGGCGGCATGGACCTTCTCAACCAGATCCACCAGAAACGGGCCGGCGTCTACAACCTCGGCTGGGTGGACAGCGGCATTCATTTCAACCTGTGGTCGACCAAGGAGCCGAAGCTCGACTCCACCGGCCATATCGACATCAAGGGCCTCAAGGTCCGCGGCCACCCGATCTACAACGCGTTCCTTACCAATTACCTCGGCGCGCAGGTCATCAACGTGAATTCGCCGGACCTCTACACGGCGCTCGAGCGCGGCACCGTCGAGATGACGCCCTGGACGCAAATCGGGTTGATGGACCTCAACTGGGATCGCTTCCTCAAGTACCGCATCCTGCCGGACTTCTTCTCGGCCGACCTGCATATCCTCGTCAACCTGAAGAAGTGGCAGTCCTTGTCGCCGAAGACGCGCGAGATTCTGCAACGGGTGGCGATCCAGCATGAGACGGAGAGCCTGGTCGCCTTGCAAAAACTGTGGAAGGAAGAAGAGGCCGAGCTCGCGCGCCGCGGCATCAAGACCGTCGCACAGTCGCCGGAGGCGTCCAAGCGGTTCGTCGAGGGCGCGCGCTCGGCGAGCCTCACGCGCATGAAGGAGCGTATGGAGAAGGCGGGCGGCACCGAGAACTTCGAGAAAATCGTCCAGCTCTTCACGCCCGGACCGCTTCCCAAGTAAGTTGCGCGCGCTGGCGAAAATCTACGACGCCGTGCTGTACGGCATGGCGTGGCTCGCCGGCGTGATGATGGTCGCGATGATGGTGATGATCGTCGTCGACGTCGTGCTGCGTAACCTCGGCTACCAGAGCTCGTCGCACTTCTTTACGTTCACCGAGTACTTCCTGCTCCTGATTCCGCTGCTCGGCGCGCCGTGGCTAGTGCGGGAAAAGGGCCACATCTACATCGAGCTGCTCATCGCGGCGCTGCCCTCCAGGGTGCGTCGCGCCCTCCTGATCGCGATCGTCGTCGCCTGCATTGGCGTCGCGCTGACGCTGGCCTGGTTCGGCGCCGGCATCGCGCTGCAGGACTACTTCGGCAATGAAAAGGACGTGCGCTCGTTTGACATGCCGCGCTGGATGCTCACCGCCTGGTTTCCGCTTGCCTTCGGCATGATGGCCCTTGAGTTCGCCCGCTTCCTCGTGCGTGGCGAGAGCCCCTACGGCGCGGGCCTGGTGAGCGGCGCCGGGGGCGCGACGGAATAGCGATGGAGTGGTACTGGGCGATCGCGCTGCTGTTCGGGCTGATCGTGGTGCTCATGCTGCTCGGCATGCCGATCGCGCTGGCTTTCCTCGGCGCCAATATCGTCGCGGCGATGATCTTCATGGGCGGTACGCTGGGCGTCGCGCAGATCCTGAACAGCGGCTTCGGCGCGATGACCAGTTTTGCCCTGGTGCCGATCCCGATGTTTCTGCTGATGGGCGAGCTCTTTTATTACACCGGCCTTGCGGCGCGCATGTTCAACGCCATCGACCGGTTGATGGGCAACGTACCGGGCCGCCTCGCGTACGTCACCGTGATCGGCGGCACGGGGTTCGCCGCGCTTTCCGGCTCGAGCATGGGCTCCACGGCGCTCCTCGGCTCGCTGATGGTGCCGGAGATGATGCGGCGCGGCTACAGCAAGTACCTGTCCATGGGGCCGATCATGGGCACGGGCGGCCTGGCGGTGATCATTCCGCCGTCGGCGCTCGCCGTGCTGCTCGCCACCCTCGGCCGCACCGACGTGGGCGCGCTGCTCCTCGGCGGCGTCATTCCAGGGGTGCTACTCGCCACCCTGTACGCCGCGCTCATCTTCGGCTGGACGGTGGTCGCTCCGGATGCGGCGCCGGCGTACTCGGTGCAGGGTGTATCGCTGCGCGAGAAGCTGCGCCTGGTGATGATCGACATCGTGCCGATGTTCGTCGTCATCGTGGTGGTGATCGGCATCATGGTCGCCGGGTACGCCACGCCGACCGAAGCAGCCGCGGTAGGCTGCCTCGCCGTCATGGTCCTTGCGGTGTGCTACGGCGCCCTGAGCTGGGGGAATTTCCGCCAGTCGGTCGACGCCGCTCTACGCGTGACGGTGATGGCGTTCCTTATCATTCTAGGCTCGGCCACCTTCAGCAATATCCTCGCATTTTCCGGAGCGTCGAACGGGCTCATCTCCTGGGCCACCACCTTCGACGTGAGCCCGATCGGCATGCTGCTGATCATGATCGCCATCATTTTCCTGCTTGGCTGCTTCATGGACCAGCTTTCCATGATGCTCCTGACGGCGCCGATCTTCTTTCCGCTCGCGAAAACGCTCAACTTCGACCTCACGTGGTTCGGATTGATCATGCTTCTCTCCCTCGAGATCGGGTACACCACGCCGCCGTTCGGCTTGCTCCTGTTCGTCATGAAAGGCGTGGCGCCGGCCGGCACGACGATGCGCGACATCTATCTCGCCGCGGCGCCGTTCATCCTGTGCGTCATCGCGCTGATCGCCCTCATCATCGTTTTCCCGCCCATCGCGACTTGGCTGCCGTCGATCGCCCACTGACGATGCGCGCGCTCCGGATTCACAGCTACGGCGGCCCAGAGGTCATGCGCATCGACGAGGTGCCAGTGCCGAGCGCTGGCGCAGGGCAGGTCGTGGTGCGTGTGCATGCCGCGTCGGTGAACCCGATCGACTGGAAGATGCGGCGCGGCATGCTGGCGAGCATGATTCCCATGACCTTTCCGCGCATCCTGGGCCGCGATTGCGCGGGCGAGGCAAATGGGAAGCTCATCGCCGGCGTTGCGGACGCTCGCGGCGATGGTACGCATGCCGAGCACGCCGTCCTACCGGAAGCAGCGACTGCGGCGGTGCCCGCCGGCTTGGACGCTTCAGCGGCGGCAAGCCTGTGCGTCGCCGGCCTGTCGGCGTGGATTCCGCTCGTCGACATTGCGAAAGTTCGATCGGGGATGCGCGTGCTCGTCCAAGGCGGTGCCGGCGGTGTCGGCAGCCTCGCCATCCAGATCGCGCGGCAGCTCGGCGCCCATGTCACTGCCACGTCGACCCAAGCCGAGTACTGCAAGCAGCTCGGCGCGGATCGAGTCATCGACTATCGCAACGAGGATTTTGCGAGCGCGGGTCCCTTCGATGTGGTGCTGGACACGCTGGGCGGAGAAGCGCACGTGCGCTCGCAGCAGGCGTTGAAAACCGGCGGCGTCCTCGTCGCACTTTCGGCTGCTCCGGTTCCGCCGCACGCCCCCAGACCCGACGTGCGCGTCGAGAAGCCGATGATTCAGGCAACGCGCGAGCGTCTCGAACGCATCTTCGAGTGGGCGGCGACCGGCAAGCTGCGGCCGCAAGTTATGCGTCAGTTTGGGCTCGACGAAGCGCATGCGGCTTACGCCGAGTCGGAAGCGGGGCATGGCAGGGGTAAGATCGTCTTGCACATTTCCTGAGGAGGAGCGATGGCCAAATACCGGTTCACCGTCGACGGCAAGAGCGTGTCGGTGGATGCGCAACCCGACATGCCGCTGCTCTACGCGCTGCGCGACGATCTCGCGCTCAACAATCCGCACTTCGGCTGTGGCCTCGCGCAATGCGGCGCCTGCACGGTGCAACTCGACGGCCAGCCGGTGCGCTCCTGCGCAATGCCGGTGTCGGCGGTAGCAGGGAAGAAGATCACCACGCTCGCCGGCCTCGGCACGCCGGAGAAGCCGCATCCGCTGCAGGCCGCGTACGTCGCGGAAGGCGTGCCGCAGTGCGGCTACTGCATCAACGG